>UMLJ01064025.1_pt1 | contig 87905 bp, 72 predicted proteins | sample 1966521 | NCBI WGS metagenome assembly UMLJ01 (sample SAMEA4836199, study PRJEB28245) | human gut metagenome | biome: gut microbiome; material: fecal sample | place: Denmark | collected 2008
TTTACTTTTAGATAAAATATTAAAAATGTTTTGTATTTAATTCTTCTTTCGAAATTTCGTTAATATAGGAATCCCAAGAGCCACAAAGGTATCTTGTTGTCCTTACCTACCTCAGTATTGTAACGGGCATAGATGGTATCTGGATTACTACGCATCTTGTTGGGAGTTTGTGCATCACAGATTCTGAATTTCTTGTTGCCATCCACTGTATAATAGTGGTCTTTACCGCCCTGATGAACCTTGTGGTCTTTCCAAAGTGAATTAACGAAGAATGTTTCCATCACTTCCTGCTTGTCAATCTGTATAGGATAGATAGCGTACATTAGGTTCGGATTATGCATCATCACCTTAGATGGTTTCTTCGGAAAATCCTGCCCCTCCGGATAGATCATATTGATGAGTCTGGAATCGGCCAGATACTTAATGTAGTTCATCACGGTTGCCCTACTTGTATTGATGCTTTCGGCCAGCTGGCTCACGTTGGGAGCCTTGGCGCCTTCCACAGCCAACTCGTAGAACAGGCGTTTTATTTTTGGCAGATACTTCAGTTCTATCTGCTTGATGAGGAGGATGTCAACCTCGGTCATCATGTTCATTGTCTTTAGTAGATTCTCTGTGAAGTTACGCTGTTCCAAGAAGAATGGGTAGAAGCCGTGATGCAGATAATCATTGAAGTATTTCATCGGACTCACCTTGGGAAGGATCTGCTTGATGATATGTTCATGATTGCGGAGAATATCTTCGAGCTCGTATGGCTGGAAATCGTTGCCCGTCTTCAGATTGATATATTCTCTGAATGAGAAGCCACGGAGATTGTAACTCTTCACGATGCCATTGAGTTCTGGATTCTCTTCCTTCAAGCGCATGACGCTGGAACCTGTAAACACAATCTTCAATTCAGGATACAAATCGTAGCATTTGCGGAGTTCCTTGCTCCAGTCCTGCTGTTTGAACACCTGGTCTATCAGGAGTGTTCGTCCACCTTGATTCACAAAGTCACCTGCAAAATCGGCAATACCTCTGCTCTGGAAATAGAAGTTGTTCATGTTCACATACAAGCACTTGCGATCGTATGGTCCAAAGTGTTCCTTGGCATACTGGAGGAGAAAGGTAGATTTGCCTACGCCTCTAGTGCCTTTGATGCCAATCATACGGTCGTTCCAGTCAATCTCATCCATCAAGGTTCGTCTGACTGGAGCTTCTGTATGCTCAACTAGATATGTATGTGTTCTGAAGAATGCTTCTTCCATGCGTTTAATATTGATTCATATTTGTTTTTTACGATGCAAAGGTAATAATATATTTTAAATTTGCAAACTCTAGATAGCAAAATCTAACATTTTTTTCATTATTTAGCACTTTTCTAAGTAAAACTTACCTTCTTTTGCCGTTTTTATCTCAATAATTTGTATCTTTGCAGTATGAAACTACATATCTTCAATCCAGAACACGATTTGGCATTGGCCGCTCATTTGCGACAGTTTACCGCTCCACATGCTGGAAGACAGTTGCGAAGCGACCTTGCATTCATACCTGCCTTGTGGGCAGATCAGGGTGACTTGGTGCTTGTTGACGACATCGACAATGCACGCGACAAGGTGCGCCATTTGGGTGAGCACCTGTTGGAAAAAGTTGAGTTTATAACCAAACTGCAGCTTGAGCATCTGCTTAAGACGGAGTTTATAGACTGCGTGCATCCTTGGGGATGGGACTTGAGTCTGAAAGGCGAGCTGGAACGTATCGGTTTGCCGGAAATCATGCTGCCTACTGATGAGGTATTAGATAAGGTACGCGCGATAAGCAGCCGCCAATGGGCCGCAGAACATCTGCAGCAGGATGTAGTATATGCAGATAACTTTGCTCTGGTTAAGGAATGCGTAATGAAGTGGGGCAAGGCTGTAGTCAAGGCTCCTTGGAGCAGCAGTGGAAGAGGCGTGAAATATGTTTCTGCCGATGAGTTCCGGACAAATGGTGACTATCCGGCTTTCCAACGCTGGGTAAGCAACATCATCTTCAGGCAGGGTGGTGTGACCGTAGAGCCATATTATAATAAGGTGAAAGATTTCGGTATGGAATTCGAGATGCTTGACGGCAAGGTACACTATCTGGGACTCTCGCTCTTCGACACCGTCAAAAATGCCTATACCGGTAACTTGCTCTGCTCTGAAGAAGAGAAGGTTGAAATTATGAAGAAATACATCAGTGAAGATGCACTTCTCTCTGCAAGACAGAAAATTATAGATATAGTTGAACCCGCGTTAAAGGAAAACTATAACGGACCATTTGGAGTAGATATGATGATTGCTGCAAAGGATGGCCAGTTAGAGCTTGTATCTTGTATCGAATTGAATCTTCGGAGAACGATGGGGCATGTGGCTCTTGAGTTAGCCAAGATAGCCAAACCTCAGAGTCTGATGCGAGTTGACTTTGATGGTAACAGATATCATTTGCGTGTGTTGCCAGGTAAGGAGGCAGTTAACGAGTCTTAAATTTTAGCCTTCCGATGCAAGGAATCGCAGCAACTTGCATTTCATAGACAGATTATCAACAAAATTAAAAGATTATGAAAAAGAGAAATGAAAGTAAGATGACTATGGCAGCCCTGATGATGTTGGCTGCAATGGCTATGACTTCTTGTGCCAGCAGCAAGAAGATAAACGGCAATTCTAATGCAGGCAAGAGCAGCGAAATGGGTAAGAATGAAGAGGATTTGGATAATAGCTATCTTGTTCTTTCTGACGCCCAGCAGGATATAGTGAAGAAGAACAATGCATTTGCGCTTCGCCTCTTCAATAAGGTTACAGATATGGAGTCTAAGGTGATTTCGCCTATGAGCGTATCTTATCTGATGGGAATGTTGGCAAATGGTGCGGATGGAATCACGCAGCAGGAGATCTTGAAAGCTATCGGTTGCGAAGGAGTTTCTGTCAACGATCTGAATGAGCTTTATAAGGCTATGCTTCTTAATGCCAATCATCAAGACAAGCAGACAACTGTTAATATTGCCAATTATATCGCAGTAAACAAGAACTTCAAACTGAACAAGAATTTCTCCCAGCAGGTAAGTGATGGCTATCAGGCAGGTATTGAAAGTCTGGATTTCACCTCTTCCAAGTCAACAGACCGCATCAATGGCTGGTGTAAGGAAAAGACCAACGGCATGATTCCCCGTATTATTGATCAGGTTTCAGCCGATGCAGTATCGTATTTGATGAATGCCATCTATTTCAAGGGAACATGGCAGAACAAGTTCAATGCCAAGGACACTAAGCTGGAGAACTTCCGTGGTTATACACGTGATATCCAGAAAGTGGAAATGATGCATCAGGTAAAGAAGCTCTTCTATGCTGAGAACAAGGAATTCAAGGCTGTAGATCTTCCTTATGGTAATGGCAGCTATCGCATGCTGGTACTTCTGCCAAATGAGGGCAAGAATATCCAGGAAATGATGAAAGGCTTGGATGAAGAGAAGCTGAATCAGATTTCGCAGAATATGGAAAACTGCATGGTGAATCTCAAGTTGCCTAAATTTACTATCGAACAGGAACTGCCTCTGAATGCAATCATCAGTGATTTGGGTGCTCCTTCTATGTTTGTGGCAGGCAAAGCGAACTTCAGTCATTTTGCTGACGGCAATTTCTTTGTAAGCAAGATGCTTCAGAAGGCAAAGATAGAGGTGAATGAGCAGGGAACAAAGGCTGCTGCTGTAACAGCTGCCGTGATGCTGACAGCCATGGCACCTGAGGAGACAAGAAATGTGGAGTTCATTGCTGACCGTCCATTCGTGTATATGATTCAGGACAGTCAGAGTGGCGGTATCCTTTTTATGGGACAATATTGCGGAACGCACTAATTCAAGAATAACCAAATAAAAATCCCTTAGGCTTGTTGAAGTCTAAGGGATTTCTTTTTATCCGAATTTCTCAACGAACTCATCTTCCGTGATGATAGGGATGTTGAGTTCGTGTGCCTTCTTGTTCTTTGAACTCTGCGAGGCAGCATCGTTATTAATCAGATAGTTGGTGCTCTTGCTTACGCTTCCCGTCACCTTGCCACCTTGACTCTCGATGTAGGCCTTCAGCTCGGTGCGGTTTTTATAATGATGAACATCACCCGTTACAACGAAGGTTAGTCCATCACACAGCGTGCCTTTTTCTACAGGTGCCTGTTCTGTAATGGTCAGCTCCTTCATCAGATGCTGTACGTGAGCGAAGTTATTGTCATCTTTGAACCAGGCGATGAATTTGGCACTTTTTTCAGGACCAATGCCGTCGATGCTGGCAAACTCATCATCAAACATGCAGAGTCGTGCGGTTTCTATCAGTTCCTTGACAGGATAGCGTTCAATCAGCTTTTTGGCGACATCGCCTCCACACAGCGGGATGTTCAGTGCATAGAGCAGGTGACGACCATCTGTATTTCGGCTTTTGCGTATGCTTTCCAGCATATTGCCTACACTCTTCTTTCCGAATCCTTCCCAGGAAGAGATGACATAGGCGTGATCGGAAAGATGATAAAAGTCTGCATACTCACTGATCAGACCTTCGTTTACCAGCTTCCAGATGGTCTGTTCTGAAATACCTTCTATGTTCAAACCTTCCTTGCTTACGAATCTCGTGAACTTCTTCAACTGCTTCGCCGCACATTGAGGGTTGGTACAATGCAGTGTTTTCGTACCGCTTTCGCTTTCTCTAACGATAGCTTCAGCATGGCAGACAGGACACACTTCAGGAATTTCAAAAATACCAAGTGATTCTGTCACATTGATCACCTTTGGGATAATCTTGTTGGCCTTGATTACCTGCAATCGGGTTCCCTTGCCTCCGATACCCAAACGCTCGCATTCACTTACATTGCAGAGAGATGCTCGCTGAACAGTTGTGCCTTCCAGTTCTACAGGCTTGAAGACAGCCACAGGAGTGATGGTATTGGCTGCACACGACCATTCGATGTGGTCGAGTTCGGTATCGGCGTGCTCATCTTGCCATTTGAAGGCGTAACCGGCTCTTGTTGCATGATGGCCTGTTACGGAACCTGTAGCAGCATAGGAGGTATCATCGTAGCAGATGACGAGACCATCTACAGGGAAAGGATTCTTTTTGTTGGTCACCTTAGCTGTAAAAGCATCAATTTCCTTTTGGATGTTATCAGAAGTTGGCTGCTCTATGTTCTGGCGTTCTACCGGATGAAAACCCTGTTCTTCCAACCACTGCATCCTTTTGCCCCATGATGTGATTTCATGTTCGCAATAAACCAGGGTGAAAGGAATCCATTGGATATGGCGCTGCTTTACTTCTTCTACATCTTTCAAAGAAAGAGATCCGGATGCAAGATTGCGGGGATTGGCGTAATCACCTTCGCTTTCGATGATAAACTGCTCGAAGTCGGCATAGGAGATGACAGCCTCGCCACGAATCACGAGATGTCCCTTTTCGCTGATGGACAGCGGAATACCACTGATAGCTGGTGCCAGATGCGTAATGTTGGTGCCAATATGACCATTACCGCGAGTCACCACCTTGGTTAGTTTGCCATTGTCGTATGTCACAACCAAGGTGAGGCCATCCAGCTTCCAGGAAATCCAGATAGGGCGGTCTTCTGCCCACTTGACGAGGTCGCTGACCTTCTTGGTCTTTGCCAGAGAGAGAGCTGCGAACTCATGTTCTTCCTTCTGACCGACGATAGTATCTTCAGAAACTTTGTTGGTAGGGGAATCGGGGAGAATTTCGCCGGTTTCCTCTTCCAGCTTCTTGAGTTGGTCAAACAGAGCATCCCATTCGTAATCGGTAAGGATTTCACCTTTGCCGTTATAATAAACATCAGAAGCTTGGTTCAGTTGATTGACCAAGCTTCTCATTCTATTTAATTTATCCTCCATAATGTCTGTAAATCGTTATTGTATTTGTGGCTGTATCGTTTGCTTTTCGAAAGCAAAGCGCATACCTCTGTTCCCATAGTTGATTCTTCCGCAGATGCAGAAGCCCATAGAAGAGAGCAAGTTAATCATCGGAAGATTATCAAAATTGGTATCTACCTTGATGCTAGGAACCTTTTCTACCTCGCAGAGACTATTCACCTTATTAATAAATATACGTGCGAAACCCTCACGCTGATATTTTGGCAACGTAGCAAAGCGGTGTATTACATAATAATCGCCTGTGGTAAGCCAGTCGCCATCGATAAAATCGTACTGTGGTTCACCATTGAGTGCAACAGCACCATAGACAGCCACCTCGCCATCTACGGTAAGTACGTATGCATTACCATTGTTGATGTCGTCTTTTATATCGTGCTCGGCAGGATAATCATTAGTCCACTGATGACGTCCTGATGCAATCATAGAGCGACGAGCCTGGTCAATGATGTTCCAACACGCCTCAAAGTCCTTAATATATGCAGGTCGAAAATCGGTCTTCATTTCTTTGTATATTCACTTAATTATTTATTAATCGGGTGCAAATTTAACAAAAAAAAACGAATTAAAAGTACAAACGAAGAAAAAACTGCATTTTTACCCGCATTTTTCCTTTAATTTCTAGTTTTTTCATCTTTTCGGCAGTTAAAATGCGCTATTATCTCTTAAGTTTTACAAGTAAAATATAACGCCCTGTGAGGACAAAAAACATAAATCTCTTCATGCTTTTGCCTGACAGGGCGACTTCCTTTAGAGTGCTAAAGTCTTATCAAGTTCGGCGATAATAGCATCCTTCTGGTCCTTGATGTGCTGACCAATGAATACAATCTTGATCATACGGTCACCAAGTTTCTCATCCCATTCCTTCTCAAGCTGCGGATTGTTCTTGCGCAGTTCTGCGAGCTGGTCGGCTGGCATTGTTGCGAGCCACTGACCAGCCTGCTTGACTGTCTTCTGCTGACCAGCCTGCTCGAAAACATAGCACATGTCTGGTTCATCAGCAAAATAGCAAATACCCTTGGCACGAACGATGTCACGAGGCCATTTTCTTGCAACAAACTCATCGAAGAGACCCAGGTCGAATGCCTTGCGGCGATAATATACGAAGGTTCCGATACCATATTCCTCAACCTCGCCACCTTCGTGGTCATGGTCATGATCGTGATGATGGTGGTGATGACCATATTCATGATCCTCGTGATCGTGATGGTGATGCTCATGTTCGTCATCGTCTTCATCATGATGGTGATGATGCTCGTGCTCGTCATCGTCTTCATCATGGTGGTGATGATGCTCGTGCTCTTCTTCATCATGGTCCTCTTCTCCGCTTCGTTCAGATTCGATTTCCTGAATCCAGCCTGCTGATGTTGCAACAGTCTGCCAGTCAAACTTGTGAGTATTGACAATCAGATCGAGATCTACATCACCATAGTTACATTCGAAAATCTCTGCCTTAGGCTGGATAGCGCGGATAATCTGCTTCAGGTGCTCCAACTCCTTAGGCTCTACGTCTGCGGCCTTATTGAGAAGGATGATGTTACAGAATTCCATCTGCTGGATTACGAGAGAAGCGAGATCCTCCTCATCGAGGTTTGGCTTCATCAAGTCAGAACCATTAGCAAACTCGTCCTTCATACGAAGTGCATCAACTACAGTAACGATGCTGTCTAGGCGCAAGATACCGTTCTTGATATACTGAGGACCCAGGGATGGGATAGAGCAGATGGTCTGTGCTATAGGTGCAGGCTCGCAGATACCGCTTGCCTCTATTACAATATAGTCGAAACGCTTCATATCTACGATTTCCTTGAGCTGTTCTACAAGGTCCATCTTCAAGGTACAGCAAATACATCCGTTCTGGAGTGAAACCAGGGAATCATCCTTCTGACCTACCACACCACCTTTCTCTATGAGAGCTGCATCAATATTCACCTCACCGATATCGTTGACGATAACAGCAAATTTGATACCCTTCTTGTTAGCCAAAATCTTGTTGAGCAGGGTAGTCTTACCACTGCCCAGATAGCCTGTCAAAAGCAGGACTGGAACTTCTTTATTGTTCATAAATTCCTCTTTTTATAGTGTTATACTTTAATTACAAAAGCGGGAATTGCAAATAACATGCCACTCCCGCCTTATGAAAAGTTAATTATTACTTACGATAGTTATCAAGACCCTTATGCAAGAAGTCAAGATAAGCACTGACATCCTCCTTGAAGCTGAATGCAGCGTTCAGAGGATTTCCCTCATTATCCACAGGAATGTAGAATGGCTGGGCATTAGCACCAAACTTGCTTGCCTGCAAGTAGCTCCACTTGTCACCGATGGTTCTCAATGTACGCTTTTCGCCATTGAAAGTCACCTCCATAGGCTGTGACAATGGAGTCTTGTCATCTACATAGAGTGAGATGAGTACGTAGTCCTTTGTCAAAATGTCAGTAACACTAGGGTCTGTCCATACAGAAGCCTCCATCTTACGGCAGTTGACACAACCGTAGCCGGTAAAGTCAATCAGTACAGGCTTGCCTGCTGCCTTTGCTGCTGCCATACCTTCCTCGTAGTCCTTATAAGCCGGTTCTACCACCTTGGTGTTCAGGTTGAAATCCTGGGTATTTACTGGTGGGGCAAAAGCACTTACTGCCTTGCAAGGAGCACCCCAAAGACCAGGAATCATATAAACAGAGAAAGCCAAGGAACAAAGACCAAGCATAATGCAGGCCACAGGCATTGGCTTGTTGAGGTCACCGCCGATGGCATCTACCTGGAACTTCAACTTGCCAATCAGGTAGAGACCGAGCAGGCCGAAGATGACAATCCAGAGTGAAAGGAATACCTCGCGATCCATAATGTGCCAGCCATAAGCCAAATCAGCTACAGACAAGAACTTCAAAGAGAAAGCAAGCTCTATGAAACCAAGCACAATCTTGATGGTCTCCATCCAAGAACCAGACTTAGGAGCTGACTTCAACCAAGATGGGAAGAGTGCAAAGAGGGTGAATGGCAAGGCGAGAGCAAGGGCAAAACCAAACATACCAATGGTTGGTGCCAACCAGTCACCCGATGTAACGGTCTGTACCAGAAGCAAGCCGATGATAGGAGCGGTACAAGAGAAACTTACGAGCACGAGTGTGAACGCCATCAGGAAGATGCTGATGAGTCCTGTTGTGCTGGAAGCCTTGTTATCTACAGCATTACCCCAACTGTCTGGCAACTTGATTTCGAACCATCCGAAGAATGAGAATGCGAAGACTGCCAGAAGCAAGAAGAGGATAATGTTGAATACCGCACTTGTACTAAGCGCATTGAGTGTGCTAGGACCTGCTATGGCAGTTACGGTGAGACCGAGTGCCAGATAGATGATGACAATACTCAAACCATAAGTGATAGCATCGCGGATACCCTTCTTTTTGTCATTCTTGGCACGCTTCAGGAAGAAGCTTACTGTCATCGGAATGATAGGCCAGATACATGGCATTACAAGAGCGAGCAGACCGCCCACAAAACCAATAATGAAGATATAGAAGAGTGAATGGTTGGCAATGTCATTGTTGCCACCAAATGCCTGAAGCTCCTTTACAACCGGTTTCCACCAAGCCTTAGCATCATCACTATCTACAGAGAATGAAGAATCAATATTAGCTGTGCTATCTACTTTCTCTGCTACGGCAAGTTGAGCCAAAGAGTCTGCTTTCGCCTTAGCGATAGCTGCTGGATCGTCTGTCATTTCGTTAGCTTTCGCATCTTCAGGGCTGACAGCATCCTTGCCATCTACAGCAGGAGATTTACCACTATGCTTGAAGCTTGCCTCGCTAGGTGGAAGGCAATTCTGGTCGCTGCAAGCGCCATACTCTAAATAAGCATCGATACGATAGTTAGGCTTGGTGAACTTCACTTTCTGTACGAAAGTGGCGCTACCCTCGAAGAAGCGTAACTTCATCTCAAAGAGAGGGTCGAACTTTGAAATTTCATGGCCACGAGCCTGCAACTTGCCTACGAGTTCAACACCGTCAAGCTTGTTTACGTTAAAAGTGGCTGAAATAGGTCCGTCTGCGCCCAAACCTGTAGAATAGACATGCCATCCCGGTTGAATCTTTCCATTAAACACGATTTCCGCTACAGCGGTTCCATTGGTCTTGAGCGAGGTTGAGAACTTCACAGGGTTCATCATCTGCGCATGAGCCAACATTACTACTAAGAGTAACTGTAAAACTGCAATAAACTTTTTCATTTTTATTTATGTACTAATTTTGATTGCAAAGATACTAAATTTTATTTTAAATACGGCTATGAACCAAGTACGGTTACTAGTCTTTTAGTTTTTTTTAGAAAAAATGCTATAAAATCATCCCGTCGTCTTGGTAATATTGCAAAAAAACTGTAATTTTGTAGCCAAATTGCGAATGAGGAAAAGAAGATTATACATATTCAGTCTCTGGATAGCTACATTGAGCATCTTGCTATCTACGGTGATGACCCATCATCACCACATGGGGCGTATCTGTATGATTCAGGAGCAATGTGAGCAGGATGGCAACATCAATGATGAGCATACCGACCATCATGATCAGGAAAATGATAGCGATCGTGAGAACTGTAGCGTTCGTCAAATGCATCAGTTTGTCGTCAATTCCAAGATGGTGAAGGGTATCCGCAAGTTGCTGATAGATGAGAACCATCTGTTTATGATCCAGTCTTGTCCTTCCCTTTTAACCCTCCCTCGTCTCTCACTCATTTCAGTGAGATGGCAGCATGTGGCAGCTTCTCCGTTTGCAGATGAAGTGGCGGCAGGCTATAGCAGACGGGGACCTCCTTCTATTTTATGATTTTACAAGTTTGCCACTTGGTTGCAAAAATCGGTTTGAAGATTTGAATGCAACTGAGTTGCAAGATCTTTTGTGTACTTTTGCCAACGGATTTTTGATAAGATTCGTTGTGTGAAACTGTAGTGTAGAATTATAAAATAGAAGGAAGAAAACAAGCATGAAAAGAATAATTTTGATTGTCGCCGTTACGGCAATTGCCTGGGCTGGATTCGCTTTCTTTGGGAAGCAGACCGGTTCAGAGGCTCATGCACATGAGGAGCATGAGCATGAAGAAGAAGTAGATTTTGATCATATTCCGTTGACTGCCAAGCAGGTCAGCACCGTAGATTTGAAGATGGGTGAAGCTGTGGAGCGTGAGATGGATGCTACCATAGAAGCGAAAGGATCGCTCGTACTGCGTGCACAGGCGATGGGTGATGTTGCCTCTTTGATGGGCGGTATCGTGAAATCTATTTTTGTGAAAGAAGGGCAGCTTGTTCATAAAGGACAGGTTGTTGCTACCGTTGAAAATACAGATGTGGTAAGTCTTCAGCGTGAGTATTACTCTGCTGCCAAGGAGTGCGAACTTGCCAAGGCTGATTTGGAGCGCCAACTTCTGCTCAGTAAGCAGGGAGCAGGTGTGAAGCGTACCTTACAGCAGACCAAGAAAGATTACCAAGTGGCTCATGCCAATCTTTTGGGTATTGGCAGGCAGCTCAGCCAGATGGGTATCTCTACTGCAGCCGTAGCGAAAGGTAAGTTTACTACTGCCTTTCCTTTGCATGCGCCTATCTCCGGCATCGTGAGTGAGATGACTGCCAGTCTGGGAAGTTATGCTGATATGCAGACTCCTCTGATGAAGATTAGAAACACCCAGGCAGTGGAATGTGACCTCAATGTCTTCGAGAAGGATTTGGCGAAGGTCAAGGTAGGCAACCGGGTGACCATAAACCTGACTAATCAGCCTGGCGTAAAACTTTCAGGAACCGTTTATGGTATGAATCAATACTTTAACGACAACTCGAAATCCGTTGCAGTTCACGTAAAATTGGATGCAGCTAGCGTGAAGAGTTATCTACATTCTTCTTCAGACAATACTCATGGCGGAAAGCTTTTCGCAGGTATGTATGTAAGCGGAAAGATAGCTACAGGTAGCCAGCAGTGTCTCGCCTTGCCATCCCATGCAATTGTGAGTGCAGATGGAAAGCAGTATGTCTTTGCGCTCAATGGAGCTCCCAGCAAGGGTAGCTACAGCTTCTCCCGTCATGAGGTGACCACAGGCGCTTCGGATGGTAAATATACAGAGGTGAAGCTTTGCAACCATCTGCTGAAGGGCAAGAATGGAGCTGCCGGCAAGAAGATTGTAACCGAGAACGCTTATTATCTGGCTTCGCTTACAGGCGAACATGGTGAGCATGCACATTAAGCTTTAGCTGACAGATGAATGTTTTAAATGAATCATTTTTAGATTAAAGCTTATGTTTCAGAAACTTATTACTTATTCCATTCGCCACAAACTGGTGATTGGAGTACTCTCTATAGCCCTGGCGATATGGGGTGTCTGGTCGCTGATTCATCTTCCTTTCGATTCCACCCCAGATATTACAGATAATCAGGTACAGGTCATCACACAGGCTCCTTCGCTGGGAGCTCAGGAGGTGGAACAATACGTAACCACTCCTGTAGAGATGGCACTTGCAAATATACCCCGCATTCAGGAACGCCGAAGCATTTCAAGAAGCGGTCTCTCGGTCATCACGCTTGTCTTCGACGATGCCGCCGATATCTATTGGGCACGTTCGCAGGTGAGTCAGGTAGTGGAACAGTTGGAGAAAGAACTGCCTAAGAACACCGAAACCGAGATGGGACCTATTGCCACCGGATTGGGCGAAATCTACCACTATACCATTCGTGCCAAGGAGGGATACGAGCATAAATACTCGCTCACCCAGCTCCGAACCATGCAGGACTGGATTGTGCGCAAGCAGCTATCCGGAACTCCGGGCGTTGCCGAGGTTAGCGGTTGGGGCGGCTATGTCAAGCAATACGAGGTGGCTATCAATACCGACCAGCTGAACGCCAGTGGGGTCTCCGTAAGCGAGGTGTTTGAAGCCTTGCAGCGCAACAATGCCAATACGGGTGGCAGCTACATCGAGCAGAATTCCAACCAGTATTATATTCGAGGCATCGGTGTGGTGAAGAATCTGGAGGATGTTGCCAACATCACGGTGAAGACGGTGGATGGAATACCTGTCAAGGTGGGTGATGTGGCAAAGGTTCAGTTGGGCCATGCCACCCGTTTCGGTGCCGTCACCCGTAATGGCGAAGGCGAGGTGGTGGCTGGTATCGCCATTATGCTCAAGGGCGAGAACTTCCAGGAAGTAAGCAAAAATGTAAAGGAACGAATCAGTCAGATTCAGAAATCACTACCGGAAGGAGTAGTTATCGAACCGTTTATCGACCGAACCAATTTGGTGGACCGAGTAGAGGGCACCATCGCCCGCAACCTGATTGAAGGCGGACTTATCGTAATTTTCGTACTTGTTATCTTCCTAGGTAACTGGCGAGCCGGACTTGTTGTAGCAAGTGTCATCCCACTGAGTATGCTCTTTGCCTTCGGTATGATGAAGACCTTTGGCATCGACGGAAACCTGATGTCGCTGGGAGCCATCGACTTTGGTATGATAGTGGATTCTGCGGTCATCATTGTTGAAGCTGTGGTGACACATATCAATACCGGTCATTTCTCGCAGCCGGAAGTTCGTGCTGCTTATCTTGCTCAATGTCAGAATGGTGGAGCAGCAACCCCATTTGCACTGACCCAGAAACAGATGGACGAGGAAGTTCATTTCTCTGCTTCCCGAATCCGTCAGAGTGCTGCGTTCGGTGAAATCATCATTATGATTGTATATATTCCGCTGATGACACTGGTAGGAATCGAAGGAAAGATGTTCCGTCCGATGGCACTTACGGTATTCTTTGCCATTCTGGGAGCCTTCATTCTCTCGCTTACCTATGTGCCGATGGCAAGTTCGCTGATGTTAAGTAGAAAGGTACATACCCGAAAAACATTCTCCGACCGCGTGATAGAAAAGTTGCAGGCATGGTACCGTCCGGTTCTCGACTGGGTCTTGGCACGTAACAAGGATGTCATCACTGGTGCTGTGGCTCTTTTCTGCGTCAGTGTCGTGGGCTTCAAATATCTGGGAGGCGAATTCATCCCAAGTCTGGAAGAAGGTGACTTTGCCGTGGAGATGAGTATGTCGCAGGGAACTTCATTGTCGCAGATGGTGGAGAGTTGTACCAAGGCTGAAAAGCTGCTCAAGAAGGAATATCCTGAGATCAAGCAGGTAGTAAGCCGTATAGGTAGTGCTGAGATTCCTACAGACCCGATGCCGGTAGAACGTGCCGACATCATGATTGCACTGAAACCGAAGGCTGAATGGACCTCTGCCAAGACTACTCCAGAACTGATGGAGAAGATGGAGGAAACCTTGAGTGCCATTCCTGGATTGGAAGCTGAGATTTCTCAACCCATTCAGATGCGCAACAATGAGCTGCTGACAGGTATCAAGCAGGATGTGGCTATCAAGATATTTGGTGATGATCTGGACGTGCTCACTCAGCAGGCAGGCAAGGTGAAGAAAATGATAGAAGATGTGCCGGGCGTGAGCGGTATCTTTGTTGAGGAAGTTGCCGGTTTGCCTCAGATTCAGGTAAAATACAACCATGAGAAGATGGCGGTCTACGGGGTTAGTGTGGATGATATCAGTGAGATATTGGAAACCACCTTTGCCGGAGCCGTGGCTGGTTCTCTCTACGAAGGAGACAAGAAATTTGATATTGTGCTCCGCATGGATCCTTCGCAGCGCAACGTAGAGTCGCTTGAGCAATTGAGCATACCTCTCAAGGATGGTACGGATATTCCGTTGTCTCAGGTGGCAGACATTGATTATTCACCAGCGCCGGCACAGGTTTCTCATGAAGATGGTGCCCGCCGCATCTATGTTGGATTCAACGTGAAGGGCAGGGATGTGCAGAGTACCGTGGAGGATATCCAGGAGATTCTCGATCAAAAGCTGAAGTTGCCTGATGGCTACTATTATAATTATGGTGGTGAATTTGAAAACCTGCAGAGTGCTACCAACCGTCTGATGGTTGTGATACCGATAGCACTTGTCATTATCTTGCTGTTGCTCTATGCTACGGTGAAGAATGTCCGTGAGTCGCTCTTCGTCTTCTCTGCCATTCCGCTGGCTGCCATCGGAGGCGTCTGGGCTTTGTGGCTCAGAGGTATGCCTTTCAGCATCTCGGCAGGTGTCGGCTTCATAGCCCTCTTTGGTGTAGCGGTGCTCAATGGAATCGTACTTATCGGACAGATGAACCAGATGCAGCGTGAAGAGAAGATAGGTGACAAACTGTCAGCATCCATTGGAGTTACAGAATTGATTCATCATCGCATCATCGAGAGCTGTATGGTTCGCTTGCGTCCTGTCTTGATGACGGCACTTGTTGCCTCTATGGGTTTCCTGCCAATGGCACTTTCCCAGGGTGATGGAGCAGAGGTACAGCGCCCACTGGCTACGGTGGTGATAGGTGGTCTGATAACCAGTACGTTGCTCACCTTGCTGGTGTTGCCTGCTATCTACAAGACATTCACCAAGAAATAGACAATTAAGAAGATAACATAAAACATTTAGGATGAACAAGAGAAAAAAGAAAACTATATTCGGGCTGGCAGCAGTTTTGATGCTGCTGGCCCCTTCAGAGGTAAAGGCTCAGCCTTTCGATGCCACCATTCCTGGCACGAAGATGACTTTGGAGCAGTGTTTCCAGTTGGCAGATAAGCAGAACCAGACGTTGCAGGCTGGACGAAAATCGATAGAACGTGCCAAGGTAATGGAAGGAACGGCATGGGATGTGGACAAGACAGAGATTGCTTTCGGACAGAATCCGGCTTCAAGCGGCGATACCGATAATGCTCTTGCATTTTCACAGGGCATCGAATTTCCAACGGTTTATACCGCCCGCCGTGGTCAGCTTAAGGCAGAAACTCAGGCAGAGAAAAGTCGTCTGGGTGTAACTGATCAGCAGATTAAGCTTGAGATTGCTTCTGCTTATTATGCGATGCTCTATCAGACTCATCGTCTGAGCATCCTTCAGCGACAGGATTCTATCCTCGACCGTTATTGCGATGTAGCCGAGAAGCGTTACAAGGCAGGCGAAGCCAGACAGCTGGAGTTCCTTACAGCCGAGCGTTTGCGTAATGAAAACCATTTAGAGATGGTAAATGTGAAGAGTGAGGCAGAGAACAAGCAGATGGAACTGATGGCATTATTGAATACCGATCAGCCAGTTTTGCCAGCCGAATCTCACATCATTGCACTGGAATCTCCTGTCAGCGGAACCTTCAACTATCAGCAGACTGCTGATGCGCAGTATCAGCAAGACCGTCTGAAGGCACTCGATAAGGAGGTGAAGTGCGCCAAGACTGGTTATGCGCCATCTCTTTCGCTTACGCTCCGTACCCAGGCACTCATTTCCAGTTGGGATCCTTATCACATCGACCGTCAGCGTTTTACCGAGGGTAACTTCTTCGGCTTTGAGATTGGAGTAGGCGTGCCTCTCTTCTATGGTGCAGCCAAGGCAAAGGTGAAGGCTGCCAAGAAGAATCGTGAGGTAGCTGAACTGGAGATGCAGCAGGAGCGGAGAGAAAAGGAACGTGATTATCGCCTAGGCTACAACCGTTTCCAGAATGCAGCCAAACGCATGGCTTATTATAACGGCGAGAACATTTCTAAGGCAAAAGAAATCGTTCGCCTTAGTACTGCCGAGTATGAGAGTGGCGAAATCAGCTATGTGGAGTATGCCAATGCCTTGCAGGAGGCGATAGATATGGGTATGAAGCATGCCGATGTCATCAATGAATATAATGAGGCTGCCTTGGCTTTGCTGGGGCTTTCGAATAATCTGTAAGAAACAAAAAAGTCATATCCCTTTGATTGGGGATATGACTTTTTTGTTTTAGAAAACTTATCTTGAGTTCTATTAAGATGAATCTTTTCTATACGAATTTAGAACACTCGTCCGAAGATAATCTTGATGAAAGTCTTGCCTAGGATTCTGGCATCAAACCACCATGAACGATGCTCCAGGTAGTATAGGTCCATATCCAGGCGGCGCAACATCTTCTCCATCGTATCTGTGTATCCGTTATAGAGGGTTGCGTAGGAAGTCACACCAGGGCGAATCTGATACAGATTCTTATATCTAGGGTCACGTTCCATAATCTGGTCTATGTAGAACTTTCGTTCTGGTCTAGGACCAATAAACGACATGTCGCCACAAATCACGTTCCAGAGTTGAGGAAGTTCATCCAGATGGTGTTTTCTCAGAAACTTGCCTATGCGTGTAAGTCGCTTATCTTTTTTATGGGAACAGAGCTGAGGACCATTCTTTTCTGCATCCACCGTCATGCTTCTGAATTTATAGATGTTGAAGGGGCGCCCAAACCGTCCGATTCGTTCCTGCTTGAAAATAGCAGGTCCACCATCTTCACATCTTACCATTATATATATTAGAAGCATGAGAGGCGAAACGAGCAGTAAGCTGATTGTTGCTAGCAGAAAGTCGCCAGCTCGCTTGACGTTTCGCTCCATAGCACTCATCCCATCTGCTATGACTTTTGTCTTAACAATACTATTTCTCATATAGAGTTATTCCATTTACTATATAAACGTAAAGTTGTGCGATATATTATATTCAGCTATCCTTTTCTTTTAACAAAGCTGTAACTATCCAGTTCTCGCTTCATTAGCTTCAGAATGTATGTTGGCAAAAACAAAAAAGCAAAGTAGAAGCAAGCCTTCAACCATCCATACCCCAGAATGCTACGATAAACAGCTATATTGTATTTAGCAAGTGATATCTTGCTGCTGGATATGGAATGCTTGTGGCGGCAATACACAGCCAGCGGCTGTTTGGGGTAGGAATAACACACCTTGCAATCTTTCAGAATCTGCAGGAAAAGTGCCCAATCCTGTCGCTTGCGCAAAGTGGGCATATAGTATTTTCTGCCCAGCAGTTGGGTATCATAGATAGCTGTGAGGCAACCTATTTTATTATCCCGCTTCATCATAGAGAAGGTGATTTTAGGCGGAGCGATATTGATGCCTACAGATTTTTGTTCGTTCAAATTGAAGATGATGTATGAGGCACAGGATAGAGCACACTGTTTCTGGTTCATGAATGCGATTTGTTTTTCCAGTTTATCCGGTGTCCACCGGTCGTCACTATCACAGAAAGCGATGTATCTTCCCCTGGCACGTTCTATGCTCTTGTTCCGGGCGTATCCTGCTCCATGGTTGTGGTCAAGATAGAGCACATCCACCCGGCTATCCCTTTCCTCTATCTTGTGCAGAATATCCAGAGTTACCGGATCCGTGGAACCGTCATCTGTAATCAGCAATTCCAGGTCAAGATAGGTTTGGTCAAGGATACTACTTATGCTGTCGGCAAGATATTTGCCGGCATTATAAGTGGGCATGATAACTGATACTAACCTGTTCCTAACCATTCTCTTTTATCCTTTTATATTATAACGAACAAAACTGCTTAATATTGTAAAAGAAGCAAGATGCTTTTACAGAGGTCTTACGTAATCTTCTAGAAACAATTTGTAAGCAGTTGCAACAATGCGACTTACGTAGAATAGCAAATTATATTTTTTTATATGTGAGAAATACTCTTTTGTATAGAAATAGAAGAGCTTGATCTCCATTTTCTGCTTTTTGCGCCTATTCTCCTTGCTTCTTGAGGATGAGCCGTCTCTCTTGCGAATATAGTAAATGGCGGATGGAGGTGTAACGTTTATTTGTTTGATACCTGCCGATACCATAAACATAAAGAAGGAATCTTCGCCATGAGATAAATTCGTTCTAAAGCGAATATCACCAATCAATGGGCGGGGAATAAGCTTGCAGCAAGCACTAGACAGCAGGCTGCGATGACGGAAAACATTCTTTTTCTTCCCTACATCATATCGCTGATAAGCCGAAGAGAGATAATGATCTGCCACATTTTCAACTTGTCCTCTGAAAGCAATCATATTGGCAACAGTGATTCCATTGTCGCAACTGTTTTTGCTTAATTGTTCCAGATAGTTTGGACTTACAAGATCATCATCGTCGATGAAAGTAAGGAATTTACCTTTTGCAAAATCTATGCCTAGATTTCGAGCAAACGAAACACCTTTGTGCTCACTATAACTCAAATGAACCTTCATCTTATAATTTTTCAGATACTCCTTTATATTGGCATAATAAGGTTCTTTGTCTCCATTCAAAACGAGACATACCTCATACGCCTCCTTGCCTAAAGTTTGCTGCTCCAGGCTATCTAAACACGTCCAGAGTAAATCCCCAGGAGCGTAAGTTGGTATGATGATACTTATTTCAGGTGTCATAAACTATTTAATTCTCATTACATTTAGCATATTCTATTTTGATACCTCCAATTTCAGCTGCAATTTGCGAATAGGAGGATGCCACGCTACCCAATATTTTTTTAGTCTTACTTAGACAGAATAAATCCAATACTGCGAATTTCATTCCTTCGAGAGAGTCTCTACTGGTATCATCCATTAATGTAATGACTCTTCCTGGAAATTTATCTTGCAGTTCTTTTTTTACCTTCTCATCATCACTAGCCACATAAAACTTCACTGTATCATCTTTTTCTATTTCAAGTTGCATAAGATGGACAAAAACATCTATTGGTGAAGAATTGATAGAAGCTATGTTGTCTGTTCTTCTGATATGAACACCAATCATATTTTTCGAGAAAGTCGAGGTTATTTGATCAATCCGCAGCTGAAGTTCTCTTTTCGGAACGAATATATTTTGAATTTGATAATCCGTACACATAGGATAACAAGAAATCAAGAGCAGGTTGCCCTTATAATGACTCTTCAACTTCTGATAGATATCTCCTTGTGTATAGATGCTATGATTGAAAACTACTTGCTCATTACCCAACCGAAGGAACAATTTTCTCAAGAGATAATCCTTAGTTCCGTTGATATGATATAACCATTGTGTATTCTCTATCAGATGCACTTTTTCTATATGAATAGGTTCGAATAAGTCGGCAAAGTTTGCCTTGAGTCCTCTACTGTTGTTCCAATAGATGGATAGCGAACACTTATAGTGCTTTGCTATCGCAATGGTAGTTGCGATAGCTCTTAGTCGATTGCAAAGTCCTCCTGTCGGGATTATTTTTATTTCCATTTTATTCCGTTTTTATTTCTTTTTTTATGGCATCTAGAAATCCGTGGCCATATAATGAGTCTGGTTCCACATAGTTTCCTTCCCCCCATTCGTTCCAAGAACGCAAGAATAGAATTTTCTTATCTTCCGGTTTATTTCTAATAATTTGAAGTGCCCCTCTGATATGCTCCTCAAAATTCTGCGGGGTAGCGTTTATATATATCCCCTCATGCTTGCCTGCTCTTGGAGTTCTGTCCCATTGTGGGAAGAGAGTAGGGAATACATTGTTCCATTGGTCTTCGGGCATATAGAAATGCTTCATCACTTTCGGATAATCATATTTCAACGGAGGCAGAAAGGAAAACTTCTTTTGTAATGCTCTTCGAATGATGCGACAATATTTTCCTTGATACACCATTTCTGCGCGGTTTTTCCCCAATGGATTAATGCCATCAAATCCTAGTTTAATAAAGCTTTCATAAACCTCAGAAGCACTGTCTAGATTAGGAACCACTCTGCTCAATGTGCCATCTTCATTGCGCTTTACGGTGGTTGTGGCTGAGCACATAGCAACGAAGTATATACCTTTCAATCCGCTTTCTTTGGCTAAGTCACGCCAGAGCTGTATAAAATGACGGACATCCTTAAAGTGGTAAGGGTCGAATATCAAGAACAGTGGTTTGCCATCTACAGTCATGTAGCGATGGTCTTTGAAAGCTTTTAGAACATAATTAAAGTGAGCAATATAATCATCGTCTCCAGGATATTTCTGCTCGCAAATCATCTGGTTACCACCTTTGTTCACCCATGTTCCTGTTTTCCAATCATGGTTGGCCCATGCGAGGCAAAAAGGAAAGTCAGGTTTGCCGGAATTTAGCACTTCATCGAAAGGACGCTGCAACAGGCGTTTGCCATTACCCATCCAATAATGCCAGTAGCAGAAACCTTCTATACCTGCTTCGCGGGCCAACTGAGCCTGCTGTTCGCGAGTCTCTGGCAGGCGAAGGTCATAGAAGCCTAAATCTGCCGGTATTCTAGGCTGATAGTGCCCATGAAATACCGGACGAGCCTTGGCTACATTCGTCCATTCAGTGAATCCCGGTCCCCACACCTTGTCGTTTTCGGGTATCGGGTAAAACTGTGGCAGATAAAATGCTATAACTCTTGCTTTCATCATATTTTTATATTTAAAATCTCACGATATCACCTAATCCATAATGAGGTAAAGCGAGATACATTTGGAATATTGATAATAATACTAGGACTGTTATTCCCATCCATTTCTGTTTGAATGTATATACGATCCCTGAAAATAAGAAAATGTTAACGATACAGTATAACTGACTGATTCTCAAAGCTAGAACTGGGAGAAAAGCCAAACTTGTATGCAAGAACAGCCCTAGTGCCACTATTTTTATTACAACATTATAGTTTTCATTGAAGGCAGTGATTGTCTTTCGAAAATATAATGTGTAGTAAAACAACATCACGGAGACAAGGTGTACAGGATCAAAGACATTTATGTTTACTGTCATTTTTCCTTTTTCCATTGCCTGCTGGTAGATAGCTAGTTTGTTGCCGATAAGTGGAATATCAGTATTCAGCAGCATACTGATACCACCGAAATATATGAGATAGCTTAGGGGGATGAGCAACGCTATTAATATACTTCCTTTTCGGTTGAAATCTTTATTGCCAAACATGAGTGTTGGTAGCAGAGCTAAGGAGGAATAGTGGAAGAATGACCCTACTATAATTAGCAGTAAAGCTTTTCTTTTTTCTTTTTTAGCAATGTAGTACACAGCCAACAAGAATAAAGCAGACACAACTCCAGCTCTGATTTGTGTCATTTCATGCAATACAAAGTAGAAACTTATATATAACATCATTGGCACGAAAATGCATTGCAAGTTTTTTTTGAATGCATATAGCTTGATATTGACACCAAGGAATGCATAAACTAAAAACAAAAGATGTACATTATCTGTAAATACATTTAGAACAGCAGATATGAGAGTAAACGATGGTTCTACCATACCCATCTCGGTACTCTGATAATAATGCTGGAAAGAATACTCGTAATTTTCAGAATCAGGATCCAGACCTATTTCGCGTAATCCTGCTATGAGAATCATAACGAATCCCATCAAGATATATAGAAAAAATCTATATCGCTTGATGTAATCTTCCAGATAACAAAGTATAATCGTTATCAAAAGTACTGATAGTAAAATGTATCCCATAATTTATTGTTTCCTTTATAATACTGTTTGCCTTTTATTCACTACCTTATGAATCAGTGAATGCAATAATTTTCGTTCGGCTTCCGAAAAGCCCCATACGTATATCAATATTGACATTACCATGACTGAAGAGATCACGATTAGCCCAAATCTTTGAAAACCTGCTATCGGTAACTGCAGCAAGAACAGTTCCAACATACTCGTTATGCCCAGTATGAAGAAGGCAGGAAGTATCAGATGTTTATAATAACTTCTCAGCTTCAGTTCTGGAATAGCTCTTCTCAGCATCACCAATCTTATATTGTGAGCTATCAGACACAAGACTATCATTACGATAAAGATAGTATAAGAAGGACAGTCTAGTATAAACAGCCCCCAACAAACAGGAATGTTCATAATGGTAAGACTTTCTACATATAAACTATACTTTCTGATTTTTCCTGTAGCTTGCATAATGATAGTTATCGGATTATGTAAAGTCAAAACAATCGTATATATAATATAGAGTCTGCAAAAGAGTATGATTTCCGGAGTGCTGTATCCTAACCAGAATTGCAGTACATTTTCCGTTTCCAACATCAAAGGTATTGCAACCAAACACAGCAAATACAAAATTGCCTTATTGGCATAAAAATAAAGTTGCTGCATATATAGCATATCCTGGCACGAATAGGATTTAATTAATGTTGGACGGAATGCAACAACTATACTATTGCTCAACGTGTTGATGGCATTGTATAATTGGTTGCCAATACAAAATGCAGCATTTACCAGTGGACCAAAGAAGATATTGAGCAAAATGATACTTCCCTGAGTCATGCCCATTCCAGACAAAGCACCATAAAATGTCCATCCAGAGAATGATATCAATTCTTTGTATAGCTCCTTGTCTATTCCTTTTGTTGTATATCTGCATTCGATGTATTTGCGAGAAGCAACAAGCATATAAACAACCATCACTAAGCCAGATTCCATCATCATGGAGCCACTATATAAAATAAGATGTTCGATACCAAACATACAGATAAAAGCCGCAATCATCAATTTTATGAAACAATCTACAGAAGATACGAGTGCATATACTCCCATATCTTCATTAGAGAAGATTGCTCCTATATATGGTATCTGAAGCAAGGTAAAAATAAAAGAAAATATAGAAAACTGGAACACCCAACTTGCAGCCGACAGCCTATCAGCAGGGATTGTCATCTGTGTGGAAACAAACCAATTTCCTACAAGCTCAAGAACTAGGATTGTGATAATCGAAAACACAATAACTAAATTCACACTGGCAGAGAATATTCTGGTTAGCTTTTCCTTCTCACCCAAGCCTATTGCGTAAGAATAGAATCGCTGCGTAGCCATCGCTAGAACACTGCTGATACAGGTGCCAGTAGTAACCACACCTGCCACAGCATTGTATATGCCATAATCCTCTGTACCAAGACCTTTCAGAACCCAGCGCACAGTATAGAGATTGACAATGGTAATAATGAGCATTCTGGCAAATAGCACCAAAGTATTGGTGGCTATTCGCTTCGAATGGTTACTATGATTCAGTTCATTCATATTCCTCATTATTATTATTTCTACTCTCTAAAAATCATTTTTCTAATTGAATATACAGTCACGACGATAAAAGCCAGCAAAGTCATTCCCAGAACAAACAGCATTCTCTTAGGTCCTGCCGGCTTCAATGGCACGGACGCACTCTGAAGGGTAGTAAAGGCTGGAGTCTGCATCAGAAGTTTTGCCTGAGCCTGCTGCACCTGAGCTTGAAGGCTCGTATATGTGTTGTAAAGCAACTGCATCTCATTTTCCATATCGTTGGCTTTCAAGCGGTAACTTTCCAATACCACATCCTGGTTGGCATCAGAATAACTGCCATACTGCTGTCTGATGCGCTCATATTTTGACTTGGCATCACTGCTCAAATTCTTGTAGTACTCTAAGTCTTTCTTCGCTTTTTTGGTACGATAGTCGGTGATGAAATCCTGAAGCTTAGCCTGAACCGTATCAGCAAGGGTTGCACATATCAGAGGATCCTGATCTTCTACGGAGATAGAAATCACATAGTTCTTCTTATCAATATTACATTTGATGTTTTTGCTCATAAGTCGGGCTATCTGATCCTGACGTCGGGTAAGTTGGAATGGATTAGCTTTTCCGTTTTTACTTACGGATGTAGAATCAGGTGTATCAAACAGCTGTTTTACGGAATTATACGCTTTAGACCACCAAGGTGTCTGTCGCTTGGTGGCAAGGTAATCATAATAGGTAGTATTGATACTTCCATCCTTAGATTTCACCTTGACATCGAACATACCGACCATAAAGTCGTTGGATTCTATCAGCTCAGGGTAGAGTTCCGGGAAGATGGCATCTCCGTTTGCAGAGTTTCCTCCTATATCGAAGCCGAATGAAGAGGCAATATCACCTAATGAACTCGAACTGAAGCTTGATATTTCCGGAGCCAATTTTGCCGTACTTGTATAATACCTTGGCACGCAGAGGATGAGCAGGCAAGAGAGTACGAAGGTGACAGGAAGAGCTATCAGATACTGTTTCTTATGCTTCTTCATCTCCTTGGCTATTGCCAACACATCTATTTGTTTGAGATGTTCTTCTTTATTTTCCATTGTTTACCTTGTTTACAAAAAACTTACTAATCTAATTCTTATATCTTATATAATGTAACGCATGTATTGTTGAATTATTGTATTTTGGCTAATTTTATCTTTCCGATTCAGGTTTATAGCCCGACTTTTCGTAAGGAATGTTAAAGTAACTGCAAAAACTACAATAAAAAGAGTGTTTATGCAGTTTTATAGATAAAACATTGATATGAAGAAATTTTTCTGTTTAGTTTCGCTTTGCTTCCTCACCGTAGCGTGTCCGCAATCAGTGAAGGCGCAATATTGTTGGCAGGAAGATGCGGAACCTACAAAATTAAGACTCGATAGTGCCCTGGAATACCGAATAGATATGCAGGCTACTTTTTCAAAGGGCAAAACACCACTTTGGCTCAATGCCAATCGGTATGGTTTAAGTTCTCTGAAAGAGGCGAATGCCTATCTGAGAGGTAGTTTGATACGACCTCTATCCACAGATAATCAGCGCAGATGGGGAGTAGGTTATGGTGTAGATTTGGCATTGCCCACTCATTTTACCAGCAGGTTTATTGTGCAGCAGGCTTTTGCAGAAGTAAGATGGCTGCATGGTGTACTCAGTGTGGGTGCTAAAGAATATCCGATGGAATTGAAGAACCAGACGCTTTCAAGTGGTAGCCAGACGTTGGGCATTAACGCTCGACCTGTACCGCAGGTAAGATTAGCCTTGCCGGAATATTGGACGCTACCGATTTTTAATCATTGGGTTCAACTCAAGGGACATATAGCTTTTGGTAAATTCACCGATGAAAACTGGCAGCACGATTTCACCCAGCGCAAATCCAAGTATTCGGAAGGTGTGCTCTATCATAGCAAGGCTGGCTATCTGCGAATTGGAAACGATGCTGCATTCTGCCCTTTGAGTGTAGAGTTGGGCTTGGAAATGGCAGCACAGTTCGGTGGCAAGCCATACACCTATGATGGAAATGGCGGACTCAAATGTAAGGCTACAGAAGGTGGATTAAAGGGAATGTGGCATGCTTTTATTCCTGGCGGACAAGATGATGGTGAAGGTCAATATGCCAATATTGCCGGCAACCAGTTGGGGTCTTGGCTCATGCGCATCAACTATAATGCTGATACCTGGAAGTTGGGCATTTATGCAGATCATTTCTTCGAGGATGACAGTCAGATGTTTATGCTTGATTATAATGGTTATGGCGAAGGTAAGGAGTGGCAGAGCAAGAAAAGCCATCGCTTCTTTATGTATTCCCTCCAGGACATGATGCTGGGTGCGGAACTGAATATCAAATATGGCAGATGGATTCGTAATATTGTATTGGAGTATATCAATACCAAATATCAGAGTGGACCATATAACCATGATCATACAGTGAATATTCCTGATCATTTGGCTGGAATGGACAATTATTACAATCATAGTAACTATACTGGCTGGCAGCATTGGGGACAGGTAATGGGTAATCCGCTCTATCGTTCGCCAATCTATAATACAGATGGAAAGATAGAGGTGAAGGATAACCGTTTCATCGCCTATCACCTGGGATTTGATGGTCAGCCTTCCAATAAATTCGGCTATCGTGTACTCGCTTCCTACCAGAAAGGATGGGGAACCTATGTCCTGCCATTTACCAAGAAGCATCATAATGTAAGCTTCATGGCAGAAGGCAGCTACCACTTCTTAAGAAGATATACAGTAAAGGCAGCTTACGGAATGGATTTCGGCAGTACAGAGATGCTGGGACACAATAGAGGATTCCAGATTACCCTGACACGACAAGGTATCGTCAAGTTCTAACTTTATGAAAGAGAAAAGATAATGAAAAGAATGATATATTTGACAGCAGCTATCAGTCTGGTACTGAGTTCCTGTACCCTAGAGACGAGCGATAATGGAGATTTTGATGGATTCTGGCATCTGGAACGGGTAGATACGTTGGCTACGGGCAACTATCTCGACCTTTCCAAGGAACGAGTATTCTGGGGAGTGCAGCATAAGCTGATATCTTGTGCCAGTATTACCGCCACGAATATGTACAGCTTCCGTGGCTATTATTTCCGATTCGAACAGACTGGTGATAGTCTGATTCTGCATTCGCCTTACAAGAACAACTGGCATCAGGATCATGGAGAAAATGGTGGTGATATTCCTGCAACCGTTGTGAATGACAGCATCAGAAGCTATGGTATTAATAATCTGCGGGAAGCTTTCTACAAAGAGAAGCTCAAGGGCGATAAAATGATGCTCCGCTCTAAGATGTTGAGGCTATACTTCACTAAATTCTAAAAAACAATTCGTAATTCAATTCTCCTTTCACACTCATTAATACTTTCTGATTATCAGAAGCTTAATGGTGAAAGGAGTTTTGTCCGATTATACGAGAAAGGAAAAGACGAAATGAGTTGGTGCACAACAGTTGGTTTCCGCTTGCACAACACGTGTTGTGCGAGCGCATATCAGCTGTTATGCAAGCGCACAACAGCTGTTGTGCGGCTGGAGATATTAATTTCCCCGAAAACAGATATTTATCTTTCCGGCAACTTCTCCTATATGTTCCGACAACTTCCATTGCTTTTTACGATTGATTATTACGCTTGCTAATGGTACAAGAACCTATTCCTTTTGCATCTTTCGTTAGGTTTGCAAGTGAACTAGAAGAATCTAATGCTCCAAATACAATATTGTCAGCTATGTTGATGATATATTTGTTTCTCACTCGTGCACTTTGTTTGGAGTTGCGGGGAAGATGGGAGAGGGAGATAATAAGCGCTTCATCGTTGTTGATGGCTGATTGAATTTCGACAGGTAGTTCCTTATACATTTTCTGGCATATAAAGAATTTATATCTATAACGATGCAAAAATACGAATAATTCTCTGAAAATCAAAGAAAACAATAACCTTTTTGCAGATTTGTCTGGAAATATTTGGTATTTTGAAAACTTCTGTGTATTTTTGCAGGAAATATGTGATATTCGGTATTTTGAAAGCAAATTTAAAAAAAGGAGTTGTATGACAGCATTAAATATACAAGCAGCACAGAATGAAATTATTCGTCAGGTGCTTAATACACAAGATATCCATCTTTTGGATAGGATAAAAAAACTCTTTGCAAATAAAGAGGCAAATGAGGCGTGTATGGTTCAAGAAGAGCCTTGTATGACTAAAGAAGAAATACTCTCGGGTTTCGACAATGCCCTCCATGAACTGAAGTCCTATCGTGAAGGAAAGCTAGAGCTTAAACCATTGGAGGACGTGCTGAATGAGTTGTAAGATATATACGTTCCCTTCTTTTGAAAGGGAAGCTAAACGATTGAATAAGCGCTATAAGTCGTTTAAATCTGATTTGAAAGAATTGATGAATGAGTTGAGTTCTTCCCCCTCTTTGGGTGCAGATTTAGGTGGCGGCTTGCGTAAGGTTCGTATGGCTATCAAATCGAAAGGAACTGGTAAAAGTGGCGGTGCCCGTATTATAACAGTTGTGTTAGCTGATATAGAGGATGGTCTCGGCTTGCTTTATATTTATGATAAATCGGAGCGGAGTACTATAAAGGGAAAAGAATTGACAGATTTATTGAAGAAGAATGGCTTGGTTTGATATGCTATTTAAGAAAGGAGTAAAAATAAAACAATTGAATGAAATTCCCTGTTGCCGATGCTTGCCAAGCAGCATCAGCAACAGGGATTCTTTGTTTTACTCCTCGTCCTTGTTCAGCTCATCGCCCATACGATACTTAATGTCGTAGTTGATGATGAAGTCGAGCTCTTCTTCTGTAAAGCCGTAATGCGTGGCGATAAGCAAGGATTATATGTATATTTTGTCTATTTCTTTAGAAAGATAGATAGTTTGTGCCAAGACATACAATATGTTTGAATAGTGGATGATGGCGTTGAAGTCTAGCTCTGTGTCTTTTCTGTCTTTAAGCCATTTCTCTGCTATTTGGTATCCTCCAATATAGTCCTCTGGCACATTGTCGTAATAGTTTTCTTTGTTGATGTACACTTTGCCGTCTTTCCATTGGGGCTTAACGATTATGCTGCTTCCGTTTCCTTTGAAAGGGAATTTACTCTTGGCTTTCCATACCGCCGTATTGTCCATAAGATGCAGGTGCCGCAAGTGGTTACCCAATGACGCTAATTTTTTAAACTCTTCTTCATTTTGAGGGTATGGAATACGAGGAAACTGGTATTTCAGTTGTTCCTTGAATTTCTTTCGATAGTTTGAGGAATGCAGGATGGCATAGATGTAGTCGAACAAATCTTCTGGGGAAGATTCTTCTCCTAAACAGTCGGCTAGTTTCTTAACGATGTCTCCACTAAGATTAGAAATGATGGTTTCCTTTTCGTCACCTAATTCCTGGGTGCTGGAGTTTCCCTGGTTGACAGCTTTACTCGTATTAACGTATAAAGGATACACGTATCCTCCTCCACGATAGAAGATGTTCAAATCTACTATTGTGGAGGTAACGAAGCATAAATTCCAAGGCATATCGCCAACTACATTGCCACTCTTGCCGATGATTAAACCTAGATTCTTGCTCTGGTCTTGGTGGGCAAGGTGGCGCATCGTTTCATAAACAGGTCTGGCAATAAATCCTTTGGATTTGTTAGTGAAGTATGTATATCGTTTATCCAATGGACGATATGTAGCTTCTCTAAAAAACTCTTCTTTTATGCCAAATTCTTTAATGTTACGAATACCATTAATTACTTTTGAGTCTTCACTCTCTTTGGTGATGTTATACTTTTCTTTGATGGCTTGCTCCTCCAGGTCTCTGAAGTCTTGAACTATCGTTTTTATCCCATTTAGACTAGATTGGTAGGCTATGTTATCTCTATGAGTACGCATACCTAGACCTCTTTTTATAAAGAGCTCTTCAACAGAGAATCCTTGACAGAATTCTGTTTCCATGTTCTTCTTGATTGGGAGAAGAAAATACATCGGTGATGTAGGTGTAACTTCTTCAAAATCCAAAGCCAGCAAGTCGTTCTGCTCCAAGAAATCAAACTTGTCTTTCTTTTTTCCATATACATCTTTATAATATACTTTGGCTAAGGAAGATTCGCCTTTTTCTTTTCCGGTTTTTACAAAGAGAGTGATGCATACACCGCTTTCGATTCCGAATACATTCTCGTCTTTAGAACCATCAGGACAAGTCTCTTTTGTTTTGTTGCTGCCGTGAAGATTAATGATGTATATATTATCAAAAGTCTTCAGCAGTTGATAACGCATTCCTCTAAAAGTGAGACTGTCTAAATGCGTGTTGGGAGTGATGTAGCCTATAATACCCTTGCCATTTTCTTCTATGAAACGCTGCGCCAAAGCAATAAACTTCACGTAGTCATTATTTAGCCATTTCGTGTCGGCAATCTTCTTTGCCTTTTCTTTTTTGTTGAGTATTTGGTCAGGCTCCTGCTTGTACTTTTCTATGAGTTCTTCTATCTCGTCAGCCTTGTTTTGGCTCTCTCCATTGTATGGAGGATTGCCCAACATCACCATGATAGGACGTTGCGACTTGATGCGGTCGGCTTCTGCTTGTTCTAGGGAAATCCAATATCCTGTGTTGCTTTCTCCTGTCTTGTTTGACTTTCTGAGAGAGTCGGTAAGGCAAATGTGGAATGCATCGTCTTTCTCTGTCTTATAACCAGTATGAGCCAACACCATATCAAACTTGATGTGTGCCACAGTATAGGAAGCCATCTGTATCTCAAAACCATACAGACGAGGCAAAAGACAGCTGTGGACATATTTCTGCCAAAGTGTCTCCTGGCCCTTATATTGGTCAGCGATATGATTGATGATTTCCGCTAAGAATGTACCGGTTCCTACTGCAGGGTCTAGTATCTGTACTTGACTAAGTTCCGTTTCTCCGTCTAGTGTCTTGTGAATGATAGTGGTTGTATCTGCTAAGCCTTCTTTAATGTTCAACTTGCTCTTCAGAAGAATGTCTATGGAATCTACGATAAACTTGACGATGGGGAGTGGGGTGTACCATACGCCGAAGTTCTTTCTGTCTGCAGAATTAAATGCTTTCAGAAAGTCTTCGTAAAAGTGTATCAGTGGGTCTCGGTTGTTTCTGATATCTCGTTCGAACATTTTTTGCAAATTGGTGGCACCGAACATCTCTACCAAGTCGTCGATAATCCAAGAAATGCGTTCAGAGATTGTATTACCTGCCAAGTCGTTGAAGATTCCTCGTAGCAACTTGTTGGTTTTAGGAATCAGCTCAGCGGCCTCTGCCCTAGAGAATTCCTCTGGGGTAGAGTCGTTTAGTCGGGCTGCAAATAAGCCGTAAGCTACAGTTTGCGAGTATATCTTAGCAAAGCCACCCTCGTCGAGATTTTGAATGAGCGAATCCTTGAGGTCTACATAAGTCTTTTTCAATAGTCCCGATGCATTGTCTTCGGCATTTTCCTTCAATAAGTCTGTAAGAATGGCACACATCAACTGGCTTTTCTTTGCCATGAGATCCGCCAAAGTTGTAGCAGAGCAAATAGGTTGAATCTTCTTCCCGATGTATTTGCGGAGGAACATACATAGCTGTTTGCCTTTTTCGCTGTCGGGTATGATTTCATCGTTCTGGCATGTGCCTATACGAATGTCCAAGATAGGAGCATCGTTGCCGCTTTCATAAAACAGAAAACGGAGGTAATCTGTAAAGACTACATGGTTCATTGCCTTCTTGTAGCGGTCAAACTGTTCTTGGTTTCTTCCCTTTCCCTCTAAGTCAGGCTTGTTGATGTCCTTGGTTTCTATACTGGCTACAGTTACAGCATCACGCTTACGAATGATGGATATGTCGGGCTTGCCACAAGTCATATTACGTGGCTCATTGATTACTTGATATTCTGTCTGTAGCAGACTATTCAATAAATTCTCCAATGCCGAGCGGTAGCTATATTCGCTGGCATCATGGGTACTATAGGTTGCGTTTAAAGCCTTAAAGTACTCATCTAGAAGATTTTCAATTGACAGATTCTTTTGCATATTGGTAGGAGCTTTAAATCTTATTACTGAAATCTGTGAACTAATAAATATATATTCCGAGGGTACAAGATACAAAAAGAGCGTACCCGTCATCTCGTTGAATTCCAATTCAAGGCTGCTCCTACCACAGATGGCCCACAAAGAGAAATACAAGAGATGAGGGTACGCCATATCATGGCGCACCGTCTCATACTGTACGTTCTCTTTGTTGAATTTTGCTTTGGTAGGAGCTATTCTGAATTGAACTTCCAGTCGAATCGATACGAATCTAATCGTTAACCCACGAAAATAGAGCAGGTTTGGCATTCGCCTCACCATACTTGGGCACAAAGGTACAACAAAATCTTGGATTGACAAAAAAATAATCTCATTTTTCTTCCTTTTTCCTCTGCGTTTTCCAAATAAAAATGTTTTTTTTCTAATGAAATTTTATTTATGCTATTTAATTGTTAACACGTAGATCATCAGTTGAGAGATTAAATGAATAAAAAATCGCCCTGAAAGGTGAGGCATTATTTATGCCTATTCCTTTCAGAGCGATTAAAATATTAAAGTATGATTGTATCTTTAGTCGATATTACAAGATCTTGTGATACAAGGCGATGATATCCTCCTTAGAAACCTCACGAGGATTACCTGGAGTACATACATCGGTGAATGCCTGCTCGGCAAGGGCAGGGATGTCAGCCTCTGTGATGCCCAATTCGCTGAGATGCTGTGGAATACCTACCAACTTAGACAACTCCTCGATAGCATTGCATGCTGCCTCTGCTGCCTCCTGGTCGGTCATACCATCCTTGTAAACACCAACTACCTTGGCAATCTGTACATACTTAGGTACACTTACCTCCATATTGAAACGCATCACGGTAGGAAGCAGGATAGCACAAGCTACTCCGTGAGGAACATCATGAAGGGCACTCATCGGGTGAGCCATACCATGGTCAACGCCCAAACCAACATTAGAGAATGCCATACCGGCAATATACTGAGCTACAGCCATACCGTTGCGACCCTCTGGATTGGTAGGATCATTCACAGCGATAGGCAAGTACTTATGAATCATTTCGATAGCCTTGAGCTCGAACATATCACTCATCTCCCAAGCTGCCTTGGTAATCAAACCTTCGATGGCGTGAGTCATCGCATCCATACCGGTAGCAGCGGTGAGACCCTTTGGTAAAGAGTACATCAGCTCTGCATCTACGATAGCAACGGCAGGAATATCGTTAGGATCCACGCATACCATCTTCTGCTGGCGCTTCTCGTCGATAATCACATAGTTGATGGTTGTCTCAGCTGCGGTACCAGCAGTAGTAGGAAGAGCTACGATAGGCAAGCACTTGTTCTTGGTAGGAGCAACCCCCTCCAGAGAAACGATGTCGGCAAACTCCGGGTTGGTAACAACCACGCCGATACCCTTTGCCGTATCCATAGAACTACCACCACCGATAGCGATGATGAAGTCTGCCTCAGCATTCTTGCAAGCCTCAATACCTGCAGTAACATTAGAAACTGTTGGGTTTGGCTTTACGTCATCAAATACCTCGTAAGCGATGTTAGCCTCGTCCAATACGTCGAGTACCATCTTGGCAACGCCAAATTTCATCAAGCCCTTGTCTGTTACAACCAAAGCTTTTTTCCAACCACGACTAGCGATTACTGTAGGAAGCTCCTTGCGGGCACCTGGACCGAAATAGGAAACTTCATTAAGAATGAATCTGTTTACCATAAATGTCTTTGTTTAAGATTGAATTTATTAATTAATAATATATTTAGTATATCTATATTGCCATTAGATTGTTTATATGCGACAAAGATACAGCTTTTCTGTGATTCCGCCAAGTTTTTCTGGGAAAAAATCATCGGGTAGGGCAAAGATTAAAGGCTTATCTCAAAAAATCGGGTATTTTCTCGCTTTTTCTCTTCCACTATTTTGCTCTTTCAAAATAAAAGCGTAACTTTGCAAAGAATATAATTAGAAACAATAACATCAACTTATGAAGAAAACTTATTTATTACTTTTAACCGGACTCATTTGCTCATCAGCATGGGCAGATGGTACTTTAGGAGGCTACTTCTACAATCAGCAGGCTGCGCCTACGGGATGGGAGTGGCAAAGTCCTGATTCCGTAGCTGTCAACAAGCAGCAGCCGCATGCTTGGTTCTTCTCGTTCCGCAATATCGAAGAGGCGAGAAAGGTTTTACCAGAGAACAGTTCTTACTGGAAATCTCTCGATGGATTATGGAAGTTCCATTGGGCTCCAAATCCTGATGAGCGTCCTAAGGATTTCTACCGTACAGACTATGATGTCTCTCAGTGGGACGACATCAAGGTGCCTATGAACTGGAATTTGGCTGGACTGCAGAAAGATGGAAACAACAAGTATGGAGATCCGCTCTATTCTAACCAGCGTGTCATCTTCCAGCACTCCTGGCAGCCGATGAACGACTGGAAGGGTGGAGTGATGCGTACACCTCCTACCAACTGGATGACCTATCGCAACCGCAATGAGGTGGGGTCTTATCGCAGAACCTTCTCCGTACCTGCAGATTGGAAGGGTCAGCAGATCTATCTGAACTTCGATGGTGTAGATTCATTCTTCTACCTATATATAAATGGTAAGTATGTGGGATTCTCCAAGAACTCACGCAACCTGGCTGAATTCGACATTACACCTTATCTTAATAAGGAGGGTGAGGAGAATACTGTAGCAGTAGAGGTTTATCGCCATTCAGACGGTTCTTTCCTGGAGAGTCAGGATATGTTCCGCTTGCCTGGTATCTTCCGCACCGTGGCTTTGGTTGCCAAACCACAGGTTCAGGTAAGAGACATCAAGGCTATTCCTGACTTGGATGAAACCTACAGCCATGCCACCTTGCACATCACAGCCCAGTTGCAGAACCTTTCCAAGAAGGCCATCAAGGGTTATACCTTGCAGTATTCACTCTATGCCAACCGTCTCTATTCCGACGACAATGATCTGATGGAAGGCGTTACAGCTTCTACTTCTCTCGTAGGAAAACTGAATTCCAGGGGCGAGATTATGCTGGAGACTACGCTCGATGCTGCCAACAAGGTGAAGCTCTGGAGTGCAGAAGCCCCTTACCGTTATACATTGGTAGGAGAATTGAAGGATGCCAAGGGCAGAACGGTTCAGACCTTCTCTACCATCGTTGGTTTCAGAAAGGTAGAAATCAAGGAGACTCCTGCCGAGAAGGATGAGTTCGGATTGGCTGGAAGATATTACTATCTCAACGGACAGCCTATCAAACTGAAGGGTGTCAACCGTCATGAGAACAATACACTGTTAGGTCATACTGCTACCCGCGAGCAGATGGAGAACGAAATCTTCCTGATGAAGCGTGGTAACATCAACCATGTGCGCAACTGCCACTATCCTGATGCACCTTACTGGTATTATCTCTGCGATAAGTATGGTATCTATCTGGAGGATGAAGCTAACCTCGAGAGCCATGAGTACTACTATGGCAAGCAGAGTCTTTCTCATGTACCAGAGTTCCGCAACGCTCATATCGCCAGAAATATGGAGATGGTACACGCTACCGTGAATCATCCTTCTGTAGTAATCTGGAGTTTGGGTAACGAGGCTGGTCCTGGCAAGACTTTCGTAGATTGCTATAATGCCATCAAGGCTTATGATACCAGCCGCCCAGTTCAGTATGAGCGCAATAATGATATCGTGGATATGGGTTCTAACCAGTATCCTTCTATCGCCTGGGTTCAGGGAGCCGTACAGGGCAAGTACAAGCTGAAATATCCGTTCCACATCTCTGAGTATGCTCACTCTATGGGTAATGCCTGCGGTAACCTGATAGATTACTGGGAGGCAATCGAGAGCACCAACTTCTTCATGGGTGGAGCTATCTGGGACTGGGTTGACCAGGCTCTTAACAAGCAGGATCCTGTAACCGGAAAGACCTACTGGGCATACGGTGGTGACTTCGGTAAGGACAACAAGCCAAACGATGGTATGTTCTGTATGAATGGTATCGTTCGCCCAGACTTCTCACCTAAGGCTCAGTACTATGAGGTGAAGAAGGTTTATCAGAATGTAGGCGTGAAGGCTGTAGATATGAAGCAGGGACAGATTGAAATCTTCAATAAGAACTACTTCGAGCCTCTCAAGAATTACCAGATTGTATGGTCTCTCTATAAGGATGGTGTCTGCATTTCAAAGAATCAGCCATTGCAGGGTGCCAAGAATATCGTGGGTCCTCGCGAGAAGGGCTTCTATACCTTACCATACGATTATGCAAGCCTCGATCCTAAAAGCGAGTACTTCGTAACAGTTCAGTTCCTTCTGGGCAAGGATATGCCTTGGGCAGCCAAGGGTTATCCTCAGATGGAAGAGCAGTTGAGAGTGAAGGGCGCTGATGTTGCTGCTCCTTCTATTGCTGCTGTTGCCAAGAACGGTAAGGCGATGAAGCTTTCGGTAGATAAGGCGGCTAAGCGAGCCAACATTCATGGTGGCAATTTCCAGGTGGCATTCGACCTGAATACCGGTGCTATCTATAGCTTGAAGTATGGCAGCCAGGATATCATCAAGGATGGCAATGGTCCTAAGCTCGATGCATATCGTGCTCCTACAGACAACGATGCCGGTATCGGATACCACAATGCATGGTTCAAGAATGGTCTGTACGACCTGCAGCATGTAGTGAAGAACTGGAACTATACTGCCAAGAAGGATGGTACTTACCAGCTCGACTTTACTGTAGAGAGTCAGGGTAAGGAGGGATGCGATGTGAATTACAGCAACCGCGACCGTGACCCAGAGTCTTGCTATAACTTCGAGAAGAACAAGCATGCCTTGACAGATGCTGACCTGAAGTTTACTTCACGCCAGATCTATACTATCTATAAGGATGGTTCTATCGAGATGCAGAGTGCCATCGGTGCTAATCGTTCTAAGGTCATCTTGCCTCGTATCGGCTATTCTATGGTATTGCCAAGCGAGTTGAACCAGTATGATTATTATGGACGCGGACCTGTCAACAACTACAACGACCGCAAGACCAGCCAGTTTATCGGTTGGTACCACAGTCCGGTAGCAGAGCAGGGCATCATGCTTCCTAAGCCACAGGCACAGGGCAACCGCGAGGAGGTTCGTTGGTGTGCCGTTACCAACGACAGCCAGCAGGGTGTAGTATTCATCTCTGACAGTACTATGTCTGCCTCAGCATTGCCTTGGAGCCAGCAGGAGTTGACATTGGCAGCACATCCATATCAGTTGCCAAAGAGCAGCGGTACTCACTTGCACCTCGATGCAAAGGTTACAGGATTGGGCGGTGCCAGCTGTGGACAGGGTGGTCCTTTGACACCAGATCAAGTACGCAGTACTCCTACCACCTTCGGATTCATCATCCGTCCAGTGGTGAAGTCAGAGCTTGGAAATATCGTGAAGGTTTCAGCTACCGGTCGTGAGATGGTGAAGGAGATGATGAAGAAGATGCAGCAGAGTCAGCAGACATCCAGTCTTCAGATTGCCTTTGCTTCCAGCCAGGAGCCTGATGAGGGTGATGCTGCCTACTTGGTAGATGGCGATCCTTCTACATTCTGGCATACGATGTATTCCATTACATTGGCTAAGTATCCTCACTGGGTTGACTTCGATGCTGGCAAGCAGAAGGTCATCAAGGGCTTTACTTATCTGGCACGCCAGGATGGTTCTCTGAATGGTTGCATCAAGGATTATGAAATCTACGTCAGCAACGACAACAAGACTTGGGGTGAGCCAATCCTGAAGGGTCATTTTGAGAAGACAGCCAAGCTGCAGAAGGTGATGTTGAACAAGCCTGTCAAGGCTCGCTACTTCCGTCTGCGTGCATTGAATGAACAGAATGGCCAGGATTATGCTTCAGGTTCAGAGTTTACACTGATTACTGAATAATAAGTAGAAGATGATATTCATTCTTTTGGATGCATAAAAGAATGAGGAATACCGAATATTATGCGCTTTTCAATTCATAGAAAGAGAAAAGTTGCATAATATTCGGTTTTATCGTAAAAAAGATACGTGAAAATTTGGTAGTTTCACAAAAAAGTATTACCTTTGCACTCGCTAATGAAAATTAGCAGTGTTGGTTCCGTAGCTCAGTTGGATTAGAGCAACAGCCTTCTAAGCTGTGGGTCTTGGGTTCGAACCCCAACGGAATCACAAAAGTGGATTAATCGAAAGGTTAATCCACTTTTTGTTTTATAGAACTTTCACTTGTGGCTCAAGAACGGGCTGAAGGCCCAAAAGCTCATAGCCCAGGGCAACGCCCAGGGGATGTATGAATCCCGCTAGGCGTCCCGGCGGATTTGCAATCCGCCGTAAAAAAAGGTTCGACCTATTAAAACTGGGGGATTTGTAATCCCCCAACAAAAGGAAAAGCATACTCCTTTGCTGCGGATTGCAAATCCGCAGAGCCTAAATAGGTTAGGACATTTTTTAACGCCGGATTGCAAATCCGGCGGGACGCCTAGCGGGGGCGGTGTTCAAATTCTCCGAGACGCCTAGCGGGCTAGCGTTCTTGAAGAAACGAAGAAGAGGGTGTGTCTTGGACTTTTGACACACCCTCCTATGAGCTTTTGCCCTTTCAGGGCGTTTGAAAGTGCAATTATTACCACCTTCAATTTTGTTATTTCAATTAATCCGGTTATTTCAATTAATCTGATTATTTCAGTTTCTTGAGATAACCCTCAGCACGGGTATCTCCCAGTTCCTTTGCTTTTTCCAGGTTCTTGCGAGCCTCTTCCTTCTGCTTGTTCTCCATCTGGAGCAAACCGAGGAGGAGATAGCCATCGGCATATTCTGGAGCAATCTCTATGCAATGCTTGGCTGCACTGATGCCTTCTGCATATCGCTTCACACGCAAGTCAAGACTAGCCCATTCTGCAAAATAAGTAGGCTCGTTTGGAGCGAGGTAGCAGGTACGGGCAATATCAATCAGCGCTGGCTGCCACATGCGCAACTTGGTCTCAGCCTTGTATCTTGCATAGAAAAATGCAGGATTAACAGGACGGACAATCGAATCATACATATTGTAGTCGGCTATAGCACTGCGATACTCTCCCTGTTCCGCCTGGAAATCACCACGAGCCAGATAGTAAGGACCAGCCATGGTGCCCGAGTTCTTAGCCTCATTGACTGCACTGTCCAGCAAGACCTTGATCTCTGTAGCTGGAGCCTTGAGCTGAATCTTAGCCTGAGCTGCCTCCAGGAAGATTTCCGGGTTCTTGACTGAAGTCTTGGTCAGGGCGATGAACATATCGTAAGCCTTCTGATAATTACCTTTGGTAAAGATGATGCGTGCCTCCTGATGCTGATATATAGGATTGGCATTGATGGCGTATGCCTTCTGTGCTTCCTCTATCGCCTTGTCGTAGGTCCAGGCTGTATAGGCAGAATCACCCTTATAGATCAGTTTCTGATAGATGACATCAGAATAATTGGAGTGGGCTTCATCCTTGGCAGAAGATTTCTTGATTCCATCTTCCATACATTTGGCTGCCTCGGCAAACTCGTTCTTATCTACAAGAATAGTTGCTTTTTCCTTATAGCCGAATGCTGAAGCAGGGAACTTTGCCATAAACTCATCTGCATACTTGTCATAGATGTCGCGGGACACCTGACTCTTATTGAGCGTCATCATCGTAATCGCCTCCTGTTCGGTATCAGGAAGAGCAGTACGGATGCCTGTTTGGCGAAGGGCTGCATCCAGTGTGGAAAGACCCGTCACCTTCAACTCCTTGGCATAGTTGGCATCAATGGCAGTTACCTGACCGTTGCTGTGCATGATACCAATCACCTGTCCGCTTTTGTTGACGAATGGGCAACCCACTGCATTGTCCGGTACGGTGTTGGAGAAGATGTAGTAATTGTAAGTTTCCTTAAACTTCTCAACGCTTGCGATATCCTCCTGCTGGAAAGGTGACTTCTTGATAGAATAAGGAACGAGCCAAACCTTGCTGCCCGCAGGTGATTCTGCCGTAGCAATGTTGGCAGCCGTGGTATGACCCAATACCCTGAACTTAGCCACATCGTAAAGCTCATCGGCACCGAGGATGGCATCCACGTCCATCGACTTTCCGCTGACATCCACGATGGTAGCCTTCACAGCACCGATAAACGGTTTGAAGGTACCGATAGCCGTTCCCTTGTTATCAATAAATACACCTTGTGTAGAAGAGATGATGTTACCATCCTTGTTGAAGGTGGTGAGTGTAAATACGCTCTTGGCTGCTTTCTGTACAGAGCCTGGCTGAGCGAAGAGGGATGATGCACCCAGCATCAGTCCCATCAGTATCATATTTATTCTTTTCATATTCTCAATAATTCTTTGGCATTGGCAAGAGCTGCCTGCGTGATGTCACTGCCACTGAGCATCTGGGCAATTTCCTCTATGCGCTCCTGGTTGTTGAGCTCTTTCATGTGCGAGATGGTTCCATTCTCGGTTTCCTCCTTCAATACCTTGTAATGATGGCTACCCTTGGCAGCAATCTGTGGCAGATGAGTGATGGAGAGTACCTGTCGGTTCTGGAGTCCCATCTCTTCCATGATATCTGCCATCTTTTCTGCTATCTTTCCGCTTACACCGGTATCAATCTCATCAAAGATGATGGTTGGCAACTTCACGGCTCCACTGATCATTGCCTTCAGCGAGAGCATCACACGGGCAATCTCACCACCCGAAGCAACCTGACTGACAGGCTGCAGCTGGGTACTCTTGTTGGCACTGAAGAGGAAGCTGACCTTATCAGCACCATTTCCAGACAGTGGTTTATCTGCGAAGGCAATCTCGAATCTCACATTCGGAATGCCCAGCGGGATGAGTCTGCCCTTCATCTCTTTTTCGATGGCCTTTGCTGATTTCTGACGGATAGAAGTGAGTAGGGCAGCTTGCTTTTCAGCCTTAGCAAGGAGAGCAGCAACTTCTTTTTCCTTCTCTTCGATGTCTTCATCGCCATTATCGATATGTGCAAGCTGTTCTGCTATGCGGTCACGGGTAGCAATGAGTTCGGTCACCGTTTCCACATGGAACTTCTGCTGCAGGGTGTAGAGTTTGTCCAGACGGGTATTGATGGCATCCAATCGGTTAGGATCGAATTCCACGTGATCTACACTACTGCTGATTTCCTGTGCGATGTCCTTCAGTTCGATATAGCTGCTCTGCATTCTGCCAGCCACATCAGCCATGCTTGGATAGACATCACAGATATTTTCCAGTTGATGAGTGGCGTTCTTCAGTTTGTCAAGTATGCTGTCGTTTTCTCCTGAAAGGGCACTGTCTGCCTCGTAGAGAGCGGTCTTGATATCCTCCGAATGGCTCAGGGTCTCTGCTTCCTGCTCCAGCTGTTCCAATTCGCCTTCCTGTAGATTTGCATCATCCAGCTCTTTATGCTGGAAGCGCATAAACTCCTCGTTCTCACGGTTCTTGGCAATCTCGGCTTTCAACTCTTCCAGAAGTTCCTTGGCTTTGCGATAGGCATAATACTCCTTTTGGTAAACCTTGAGCTGGTCAGCATCCTGAGCGATGATATCCACCACATTCAACTGGAAGTCTTCTTTCTGCAGAAGAAGATTCTGATGCTGCGAATGGATATCCACGAGTTGCTCTCCCAATTCTCTCATACGGGTGAGAGGCACCGGGGTGTCATTGATGAAGGCACGGCTCTTGCCGGCTGCGGTCAACTCTCTTCGGATGATCGTATCATCGGCATCATAGTCGATATCGTGATCATCGAAGAATTTCTGCATACCATATCTGGAGAGATCGAAGTGAGCCTCTATCACACATCGGTCTCTTCCAGCCTTGATCGCCTTGCTGTCGGCACGGTTACCCAGAAGCAGTCCGATGGCACCGAGGATGATACTCTTTCCTGCTCCTGTCTCACCCGTGATGACGGAGAAGCCAGGATAGAGAGAGATGTTCAGCTCGTCGATGAGCGTGAAGTTCTTGATATATAATTGCTTGAGCATATTTATTCTACTTTTTGATAAAGATATAAAGGGAAAGCTGATTCTGATTTTCAGAAGCTTCCGTTCTGGAAGATGATTTTATGAATGATGACTTCTTCCTGAAAGATTATTCCTTGACCAAATCCCAGTATTTATTCTGTGAAGGATTGATGGAGAAGAGGAGTTCATAGATGCTCTCCTTTTCCTTTTGGGTTCCCTTGCCACGATAGATGTTGGCAAGTTCATCCTTCTTGAAGTCGGTCCATATCTGTGGCAACAAACTGAGCGGGCGGTTTTCCTTCGCCTTCCTCAGTCCTGTTTCCAGGGCTGAGGTTATCTCGGTACGACCTCGTTCCGCATTATTTGCCATCTCGTCGAGTCCTTTCCGATAGTAATCATACTGCAACTGTCTGAAGGGTTCCAACGCTCCATCCAGATAGTCTGAGATGATGGCATATCGGTTGCGGTCATCAGAGAAAGCCTTCCATCCGGGATAATCCAGATTCTGGGCATTGTTTGTCAGATTCATGCAGCGCTGCAGGATGTCTTCACCACCTTTGGGTGCAAAACTATCCAGATCGATGCCGATGATAAGATATGCATAATAGGCAAAGAGAGCTGTAAGCTGATTGTCTATCTGCTGCTCATTGAACTCCAACTGGTCGTATTCGGCAAAACGAAACGTGAAGTTATCGTCCACATTATTATATAAGGTGGAGGTGTATGCCGAATTGAAGACGGGGCGATTGGCCTGTATCAGCGCCTTGCAGGTAAAGAGATTCTGGTCTCTGTCATACTTGGTGACGGTGATATTGAAGTTGCAGATGATGCGTTCGTTCTTCTGAAACTGAAGATGAGTCCATTGGCGATTGTTGACGAATTGCTGCAAGGTCTGTTGCAGATTGTCGAATACGCCTTTTTCCGTACCCGAGATCTGGGCATGGTTGATGGTAATCTTAGCTTGCAGCTCCTGTGCTGAAATCGTAGAAGGACTGCAGCACAGGAGGCCACCAGCTAAAGATACCGGACTAAAACAGGAGAGCCAGCTCGTCAATGATGTCGCGAGCCACCTCAGTCTTCGGTTTCTTTTCATATTCTTTCTTTCCCTTTTCAGAGATGATGGTAATCTGATTGTCGTCAGTGCCGAAAGTAGTGCCCGGATTACGGGTAGAGTTGAGCACGATGAAGTCGGCATTTTTCTTCACTCTCTTCTTCTGTGCATTACTCTCTTCATCGTTGGTTTCCAGGGCGAAAGCTACGATTCGCTGATTCTTTTGTTTCATCTGTCCCAAAGCTGCTGCGATGTCATGGGTAGGCACCAGAGTCAACTCCAGGTCATCCTTTTCGCGCTTGATTTTCTTATCCGCTACATTGGCTGGACGGAAGTCTGCTACGGCTGCACAGAGAATGGCAGCATCAGATGAAGCAAAGGCTGCTGTGGCTGCCTGATACATCTCCTCACAGCTCTCCACATTGATGCGGTGGATAGCAGGACTACAGGCTAATGAAACAGGACCTGCCACCAAAGTAACATCCGCACCACGGCGAAGACATTCCTCGGCAAGTGCGAATCCCATCTTTCCTGAAGAATAATTGCCGATGAAGCGCACTGGGTCAATCTTCTCATAGGTTGGTCCAGCTGTAATCATCACCTTCTTACCGCAGAGGTCTTTCTCCGTATTCTCCTGGTTTTCTGATTCTACATCAGCAACCTCATCGGCACTCTCCATCATGTTGAAGTATCTATCCAGGTAATCCACGATGACATCCGGTTCCTCCATGCGTCCCTTTCCCTCTAATCCAGAAGCAAGGAAACCCACTTCCGGTTCGATGATATGGTTACCATAGCCGAGAAGGGTCTTCATGTTAGCCTGGGTAGAAGGATGCTTGTACATATCAAGGTCCATGGCAGGAGCAATGAAGACTGGTGCCTTCATGGAGAGATAGGTGGTGATGAGCATGTTGTCTGCAATGCCATGCGCCATCTTGCCCATGGTAGATGCCGTACATGGTGCAATGACCATAGCATCCGCCCAGAGACCGAGATCCACGTGCGAATTCCAGGTACCATCACGCTGTGAGAAGAACTCGCTTACCACAGGCTTGTGGGTCAGCGCCGAGAGGGTGATAGGGGTAATGAACTCCTTACCGGCAGGCGTAATGACCACCTGTACCTCAGCTCCCTTCTTGATGAGACCACGGATGATAAGACATGACTTGTAGGCTGCAATGGACCCCGTAATGCCCAATACGATTTTCTTTCCTTTTAACATATTATTTTCCCATTCTCTTGTTGAACTCGCGCAGACGGATACGGGTGAGTACCTGCTTGGTATTGTTGGTGAAATCGCTTCCCAATACCCAGGTGAAGTAACCAGGATCCTTGGTCAGGATCTCTGCCACATCCCATCCTTTGTACTTGCCGAAGTTGAATACCTCGTGCTTGCGAGGATTGCCCTTTTCGTCGAGTATCACATTGCCGTCGGCATCCTTCAACTCCTGCCAAACGATGCGTCCGGCAAAATCTACATTGTCGTTGCGCTTGGAGAACTCCGCAAGCTCGTCCATGTCATTATTGAGTACACGGTCGGCTTCCTCCTGAACACCAGGAGCATAACGGTCCAGCTCGCCTTTCAGTACGCAATAGGTAGCCTCGGTATCCTGGTCGGCACGGTGCGCCTCGAAGTCTTCCTCCATCTTTCTGCCGCAATAGAACTTGTAGGCAGCAGCCAGGTTACGACGCTCCATCTTCATAAAGATGTTCTGGGCATCAATGAGGCGACACTTAGAGAAATCGAAATCGATGCCGGCACGCAGAAATTCCTCTGCAAGCATAGGTACATCGAAATGATTGGAGTTATAGCCAGCAAAATCACAACCGGAGAACTCCTGGTTGAAGGTAGCCGCCAACTGCTTGAAGGTTGGCGCATCCTTCACATCATCATTGCTGATACCTGTAAGAGCAACCACCTCTTCAGGGATTGGCTTCTCTGGATTGACAAACTGGTTTTTACGAACCTCTGTTCCATCTGGATACACCTTGATATAGGAGATCTGGATGATTCTGTCTTTTACCATGTCAAGACCGGTAGTCTCTAGGTCGAACACGATCAGAGGCTTAGTAAGATTTAATTTCATTACTTCTAGTATTTATTACTATATATTACTGATAGGGAAGGGGTGTTTAGATGAACCAAGCTCCTTATTCGTTAAGGAGCATTGGCATGATGAGCATGAGGATGTCCTCGTCTTCTGGCTGCTCAGCTGGTACAATGATACCAGCACGGCTAGGATCAGCCAAGTGGAAGACAACCTGATCGCTGTTCAGATTACCCAGGATTTCCATCAAGCTGCTACCCTTGAAACCGATGCTGATGCTGGAACCGCTATATTCGCAAGCCAATACTTCCTTGGCAGAAGTAGAGAAATCGATGTCTTCTGAAGAAACCTCGAAACGGCCGCTCTCGATATGGAAACGGATCAGCTGGCTGCTCTCGCTGGCAAATGGCAAAACACGGCGCAATGCACTCTGCAAGCCCTTGCGATCTACGGTTATCTCACATGGGTTGTTGGCTGGAATAACTGAGTTGTAATTAGGATAGCGACCATCAATGAGGCGGCATTTCAATACGCCATCGCTAAACTGAATCTCAGCTCTGCGTGCATCAAACTTGATGGTTGCCTCATCATCCTTGCTCAGAATGTTCTTCAGCAATGATGCTGGCTTCTTTGGCAGGTTGAATGAAGAAGGAGTCTCACTCTTGACAGTGAAGTTCTTGCTTCTTACCAACTTATGGCCATCACTTGCTACGATGGCAAGCGATTCGGGAGTAAGGTCGAAATAGATACCATTCATTACAGGGCGCAGCTCATCGCTGGCTGTTGCAAAGAGAGAACGGTTGATATTGTCGATCAGCACCTGTGCTGGCAAGACGAGGGTAGTGCAGGCATCACCCATGTCCTGTGTTGGAGGATAGTCTTCAGCATTCAAGCCTGTAAAATTATAGAGACCATTCTGATATACAATCTTAATGGCATAACTATCTGTATCTACATCGAAGCTGAGAGGCTGCTCAGGCAACTCCTTCAATGCATCCAGGATGACGCGGTTGGCAACGCAGAACTCGCCTTCGCCATCGCAGTCAGTGAGAGCGATGGTACTCTTGATGATGTTGTCACTGTCGCTTGCGGTGATGGTCATCTCGCCGTTGGCAACTTGAAACAGGAAATTGTCAAGGATAGGCAGAGAATTCTTGCTGCCAATCACCTTAGCAAGCATATTGAGCTTGCTGTTCAATGCTGAACTTGAAACTGTAAATCTCATGAGTCGTTATTTTATATTATTAATTTTCTATATTACTTATCTCATTTTCATTGCTGATGCTCCTTACTTGACGGGTAAATTGGAGCATTTGCGCAATTATGAGCACAAAAATACAAAAAATATTGGGGATAGACAAAAATAATCGAAGAAATGTTTTTGTTTTAAAACTATTTTTAGTAATTTCGCAGTCAGAAAGAAAAATAGTAGATAGATTTACTCGTTTTTGAGCCTCTTCATACATCTTTTGATTCTAGATGAAAATGGGGCTCGGCAGGCGAAGGATTGAAACAATTTTTAAAATAATAATATGGAATTACAAGGAAAGGTAATTGCCGTTTTACCAGAAAAAAGCGGCGTTTCAGCAAGAGGTGAGTGGAAGGCTCAGTCTTATGTCATTGAAACTCATGAGCAGTATCCAAAGAAGCTTTGCTTCGATGTTTTCGGTGCAGACCGTATTGCTCAGTTCAACATCCAGAGTGGTGAGGAACTTTTGGTTTCTTTTGATTTGGATGCACACGAATATAATGGTCGTTGGTTCAACAGTGTCCGCGCTTGGAATGTGCAGCGTGTAGATCCTAATGCTGTTGCTGCCATGCAGGGTGGTATGCAGCCTGTTGGTTCTCCATTCCCTCCAGTAAGTGCGGCTCCTCAGGCAGCTCCAGCTCCAGCTCAGGGTGCAACTGCTCCATTCCCTCCAGCTCAACCAGCAGCTCCAGCAGCAGGTGGCAGCGCAGACGATCTCCCATTCTAAGAGAGAAAGCATGTAAGAAAATTGCAAAGAGCATTCGAAAGGGTTTGTTTCCACAATCCTTACGAATGCTCTTTTTCTTTAATTGGACTTTTATGCCGGTTTAACCAGCTGAAACATTACCCTTAAGGAAAAAAAGATTTATCCTTAAGGAAAAATATAATTTCCCTTAAGGGAAAATATTTCTAGCCTTAAGGGTAAAAGTTTAGCCCTTGATGGAAGCTAAACTTTAACCTGGAAAAAACTTATACTTTTTTATTCCTTTGCTAATCGTTTCGTCTTCTTTTTTCAAAGAATGCCCGGGATGCAGCAAAGAACAATACCACTGCGGCGGCATTTTCGACCGCTACCATCCAGAAGGCACCACTATAACCGAAATGCTCGGCTACAACACCACCCAAAAGACAACCGATTCCGAATCCCAGGTCCCAACCGATCAGAATACTGCTGTTAGCCGTTCCACGCTGGTCGTGGCGGGCAACATTGATAAACATATTCAAGAAGGCTGGATACAGGTGACCATTTCCCAATCCTATCAATGCAGCTGAAAGATAGTAGGCTATCGGATGCTTGATGGCTACGAACATCGTAAAACCAACGAGCGATATCAGCATTCCTTCGGCAGCATTCTGGGCCAGCTTACCCTGACTCAGAGCCTTTCTGCCTTGCAATCTACTCAGGAACAATCCCATAGAGAGGATTGCAAAATAGGTACCCGTTCCTCCGGTAATGCCTAATTCCTCCTTACTGTAAATGGCGAGATAGTTGCTCAATACACCCCAGCAGAAACCAAACATACAGATGTTGATGGCCAACAGCCAGGCGCGGGTCAGGAAGAAACGGTCGAGCGAGAGCTTCTCCTTGTTTTTGATGATTTCCTTCTCTGGGAGTTTCACCGTTCCAGCTATCACTACAGAAGCAATAGCTACCACAAAGGCTATCCAGAAAAGTACCATATAGCTACCCACCAGATTGTGCAGATAGATACCTATGGAAGGGGCTATCGCCATGGCGAAGTTGTTGCTCAATCCATAAAGACCGATACCCTCATTGCGTCTGCTCGATGGCAAGACATCGATGGCACAGGTACTGTTGGCAACAGTTACCGCTCCGAAAGGTCCACCATGCAGGGTTCGGCAGATGGCAAACATCAGGATGGTACTGGCTGCTATGTATCCTGCAAAGAAGATGGCAAAAGCCGTCAGACAGACCATCAGCACTTTCTTACGGGAAAATCCATCCACCACATATCCGCTAAACGGACGGATGATGAGTGCCGCCACCGTATATCCGCTCAGAACAATGCCTATCACATCCTTCGTGGCCCCGAAAGTTTCACTCAGATAGAGTGGGAGGAGTGGGGTGAGGAGATAGAAGGCAAAGTAGAGCAGAAAGTTGGTGGTCATCACCTTGATGTAATTCGCATTCCAAAGTTTTTCTTTCATCTCTTCTGTATTTCTTAATTTCAAGATTCTACCCTATACTGAACTTTCGCATGTGGGGAAGTTAAGTGAAGTTAGGGAAGTTTATATTCTATTCTCCAACCAGGCATCAATGAGTTTGCGGGCAATCGACAATTTCTCCGGCAGAACAGGGAGATTGTCCTTGCTGAACCATTTGCCGCGGGAAAGCTCTTCCTTCTGAAGATGGATCTCACCATCTACATATTCGGCTGTATATCCTACCATCAACCCACTTGGGAACGGCCATGGCTGGGAACCGAAATACTTGAGGTTCTTGATGGTCAGACCAGTTTCTTCCATCACCTCACGATGAACAGCTTCCTCCAGACTTTCACCGGTTTCCACAAAACCGGCTACCAAGGAATCGAAGTTACCCTTGAAGTTGCGGGCATGAACCAGCAGCACCTGATCGCCCTTCTTGATAAGAACGATGATGGCTGTAGCGAGAGAGGGCCAGACAGACTTGCCACACTCGGTACACTTCTTACTGATATCTGTTGACATCTTCATAGGTGAACCGCATACACCGCAAAACTGGGTGTTCATATCCCAATAGTTCAGTTCCTGACATTTTCCCGCCTTCTGATACAACTCTGGGGAGAGCTTGTAAAAGCTAGGACGCAAACCGCACATCTCATATTTCGGATTGTCGGTTACGGGCTCTGGAATGGTGAAAGTCTTCACTTCCGTACCGTCATTCATCGGTGTGATGTTGAGGATATGGGTCCAAGGCTTGGTTGCTATCGGACTTTCCTCACTACATGGAATCGTATAGGTTCCATCTTCTCTCTTCTCGAGCAAGATATCTGTCTTGCAAAATATAAACCAATACTTCATAATCTATTATTTATTCTTTCCGAAAAGCAACTCATAGTCACGCTGGGCTGCAGGCTTGGTCCATGCTTCCGGCACGAACTTCCAGTTGTTGTTTGGCTTGGCATCTACGGTTCCCATCTTTTCGATGGCCTCCATCAGATAGTAACGCTGGTCGCGCTCACTGCGATAGATGATTCTGCTATCCAGACTATCCTTTGGAATACCGGCACCACGGGTGAGGAGCTCTCCGCCGCCATTGCCGCGATAACTGTTCACTGCCACCTTATACCACTTCTTCTCATCGAAAGGCTGACCATTGCTCATACGCAGAATCTTCACCTTCTCGCCGTCTGGCTTGGTAACATCTACCTCATAATCAATACCGGCAGCACTGTCGAAGTTGAAGGAGAGGTTCTTGAAGCCCAGGCGCTGCTGGTCGCCCTTGGTCTGGGTATCGAGCAGGAGCAGATGGTCTTCTGGACTCTTCATCGTATTCACCCAGAGGTCATAGCTCATCTCCAGATGCTTGCGGATCTCCTCACCTGTAAGGCGCATCACGTAGAGCTGATTCTCATATTTATAGAGATTGAACATGTCACCAACGTAGATAGGTCCCGCCTGGATGGTAGAATTAAACTGGAGGGGCGCATTGAAGGCAATATCAGCATTCGTGATCTGTAGCTGCAGGTTGAGGATAAAGTCATTGAAGGCGCAGTTGCCGAAGAAAGACTCGCGGCTGTGAATGGTATTCTTGAAAGTTCCGATCTGCTTGCTGACAAACTTGTTGATTTCTGCAATCTGAGGCTCGAATGCCTTCATGAAATCCTCATCAATAGGACATTTTGTCACATCTGGCAGACTGCCAACTATCTTTTTGTCTGTCACAACATACTGTTTTTTGCCATTCTCCTTCTTCTTGTTCAGGGTAATGGTCACCTCGGCATCTGCCACATTCAGTGCATTATTGGCAGGGTCGAGACACACCACAGGCTTACCTTCCACATTCAGGATCGTCTCATTGCAGCGGGTATGGTCATGTCCGAAGAGTACCATGTCGAAGCCTGGCACCTCCTTTGCTACCCGCAGGGAGGCATCCTCCTCATATTCAGGAGTGACAATACCGCCATCCTTACCGCTGTGGAAGACACCGATGACAACGTCCGGCTTCTCCTTCTCCTGGATAATCTTCATCCATTTACGGGCACAGGTCACCATATTCTCAAACTTCATGCCGCTCCAGAGATTCTCTGTCAGCCAGTTGGGAATAGCTGGAGTCAACATACCGAGAACGGCAATCTTCACACCCTCACGGTTCAGGATGATATAAGGCTTCACATAAGGCTCACCGGTCTTGGTATCAATGATATTGGCACCCAGCACCGGGCAGTTTAACTCCTTGATCCACTTGTCATAAACCGCATGTCCAGTCTCTACATCGTGATTACCGAAAGCCTGGGCATCATACTTCATATAGTTGACGACATCAGCTGCTACATTACGAGCCTGGGTGTTGATATAATTATAGAAGTAGCAGGTAGGTTGTCCCTGAAGGATATCGCCATTCTCCAGGAGGATGACATTGTCCTTATAGGTCTTGCGCAGATCGTTTACATAAGAGGATACGCGTGCCAGGGTTCCTGCCTTCGGTTTGCGATTGATGAAATCGTATGGGAAGAAAGAACCATGGACATCACTCGTCTGAATCACTCTGAGTTTGACGGTGCGCGGCTGAGCCATTGCCTGCGAATTAAAAGTGAGCGCCAACAAGAGCGCTGCGAATAACTGTTTCATACTTTTTTCTCGAATTTATTTGTTTCAACTGCAAAATTACAAAAAAGTTGGCAATTACGGCATACTTTTTGTTGGATTCTTATAAAAATCATAAAAATAGGAGGTATTATACTATGGCATTTGTAGATTATTACAAGATTCTCGGTGTAGATAAGAACATCCCGCAGAAGGATGTGCGCGCTGCATATCGCAAGCGTGCTAAACAGTTTCATCCGGATTTGCATCCTAACGACCCAAAGGCAAAGGCTAAGTTCCAGGCGCTGAACGAGGCGTATGAGGTGATTTCGGATCCGGAAAAGCGTGCTAAGTACGACCAGTACGGCGAACAGTGGAAGAATGTAGGAGGCTTCGGTGGTGGAGGCTATGATGGAGCTGCCGGCGGAGGTGCCGCTGGTGGAAATCCATTCGAAGGCTTCGACTTCAGCAGCTTCGGTGGTGGAGGAGGTGGTTTCTCCAGCTTCTTCGAAAATCTCTTCGGCGGAGGTCGTGCCCGTGGTTCACAAGGTGCCGGTTTCGGTGGCTTTGGCGGATTCGGCGGAGCAGGTGCTGGTTTCGGTGCCGGTGCAGAATATGGTACAGGCGGATGCAACGGTGGCTGCGGTGGCCGTAGCGGCAGAACGAATACCGGCGAGATGAACATGAATGTGAATATCGACATGTACACCGCACTGCTCGGTGGTGAGGGTATCATCACATTGAGCAATGGTTCAAAGATTAAACTGAAAATCAAACCGGAAACCCAGAACGGTACCAAGGTACGTGTTCGCGGTAAGGGTTATGACAGAGGTGATGGAACCTTCGGCGATCTGATGATTACCTATAACGTGAAGTTGCCTACTGGTCTGAATGAAAAACAGAAGGAATTGCTCCGACAGATGAAGGAAGCAAAGTAAAAGGAAAAAAGAAAGCTCCGATGGACTCAACAAATCCATCGGAGCTTTCTTTTTAATCAGAAACCTTGTTCATATTGAAGGCAGAAACTTTGCCATCAGGTGAAACAACTGCAGAAATCTTAAAGAGTTGTTCCTTCTTGGTGCCATCTGTCAAATCTACGTCCTGACGGGCAGAGAACTGTACCTGATACTCATATTCCTCATCGCCAACCTCGCGCTTCTTGATCTGGTAGTCGTTGTTGATGTGCCAGTTCATATTGGCTACATTATCTTTATAGAGCTTGTCCATAAAGGTAACGACATCAGCCTTGGTAGCCGAGTTCTTACCAAGCAGGGAAGAGAGAATATCCTCGCAGGTAGCTGTCAATCCATCCGCATTACGGGAATTGATGCTCTGGAAGAACTGACGGAACAATCCGCTCACCATCTGCTTTTCTTCTGGCTGGAGGTCACGGCTCTTCACCTTCTTCAGGGCATTTTCAGCCTCTTCGATATGAGCACCATCTGTATGAGCATTCAGGTATGCCTGATAGGCATCAGCTGTATCTGCAGCCTTAGCTACATTCCAGTCGAGGGAATCTATTTTAAGCAACGCTTCCTGTTTGTGCAAACTGTTAGGATACTTCTGGAGATATTCTTCCAAAGCTTCTTTCGATCCGCTCACTATCGCATTGGTCCAATCCTGGTCGTTCTGCTTCAACTGGTCAAGATGAGCCATGATGGAATCGCGATGTGCTTCATCCGCATCCTTGTAGGTATCGAGATAACTCTGCAGTACCATCGGATCGCTGCTTTGCATCGCATACTCATAAGCTTCCATCTCCTTGTTGCGATTGGCACTGTCGTAGAAGTAATACATAATGCCACACGCCAAGACTGCAAAGATGAATGAGATGATGAAGATAGAGCGGGTGTTCTTTTTCTTCTGTGGTTCCTGAGGAGTATTGCCCTCTCCGCCATCATTTCCACTCGCAGTAACACCAGGACGACGTACAGGAGGTACTGGTGGGACAGGAGGGGTTGGAGGGACAGTCTGAGAAGTAGAAGATACTACTTGAGAAGTCGAAGGAATCTCTGAAGCTGGAGAAGATACCGGAGACGGAGATGCAACCGGTGTTGGATCTTTTACAGCTGCAGATGATGCAACAGGATGCGTAACACCCACTGCTATCTCATGGCAGTTTGGGCACATCTCCTGACTGCTGAAATAAACCTCACCGCAATGAGGACATTTAGTGATTTTTCCAGCTATCTCAACGCCACAACTAGGACAGGTTGGAGCCTTGTCACTGATCTGGCGACCACATTCTGGACATTTAATAATTGCCATAGTTTTATTTAAAGTTTATGTTTTACTTAAATTATTCATGTTTCTATGCTTCAGACCTGTTCACTCTTTACCTTGAAACTAATCATAAAGTTCAATGCTCCAAGTTCAAAGTTACAAAGCCTTATCTGTGTCTGAATCTAATCTCTCTCAATCGATGCCTGCCCATGAATCTACTCTTATCCACGTAGCCATTGATACCGTTCAGTTTTCCCTTACCGGTATATTGCCACATTTCAAAGTCTCTTCCATCCTTGAGCACTGGTTCTCGCTTGGTATATTGTGCTATCATCAGCTTGTAGTTGTCGAGCTTTCCCAAGAGATAATGGTCATAGAAGTTGGCACCCGTATAGATGAGCGGTTTCTGTCTGTATGCCTTTTCCACGAGATGCAGGAACTTGAAGAGTGAGTCGCAAAATTCTTCTGTTTCCAAACCACTCTTGGTCTCTACGTCGATCATCGGCAAGAGATCCTGGTCGCCTGGGCGACACTGTGCCTTGAAATTCTCCAGCTGGGTCTGCTGAGGAATACGGGCACGATAAAAGTGGTATGAACCCACCTTGAGTCCATATCTATGAGCCAGATCAATATTCTGCTTATATTTGCTATCTACATTGGTTCCACCTTCGGTAGCCTTCAGATAGACATACGCCATCTTGGAGTTATCGCCCACCGTTTCCCAGAACACATTGCCCTGATAGTGGCTGAGGTCTATGCCATGCACATGACTGCAGGTATCCTCGCATTGCACCTGCGCACTTGCGCATAGTGTTATAATAGATGATATTATTGTTATACAAAATCGTTTCATAGATGCAAAGGTACGAAAATCGCTTGAAATTCGTCACAGAGTATGCTTATTTTTTATATATTTTATATTATTCTTCGATTTCTGAGAGCGAGCGATAGAAGTTATTGCAGAAATTGCTGATAGTTTCTATGGGCGCATATTCCAGATACCGCATACTGCGGCGCAGGTTTTTGCGCATCGTGCCACCGGTGGTGCGAACGAATCCAGCCTGGGTCTGCTCGAATAAAATTTCCTGCTGATCGAGACTGTTATAATAAAGCGAACGGAGGGTCAGCTTGTAGGCACCACGTTCTACACGGCGCACATAAGGAATCTCATCCTGTTCAAATTCGAAGAAAAGGATAAGTACACTGCCCTGCAACTGCGCCATACGCTGGATGCGGAGCTTGCGCAGCCATTTTTCCAGTTTTACGAAATCTACCTTGTCGCCCTTGGTGCGCAGGTAGTTTCCCATCTCGATGATGCCGCCAAGATTAACGCCATTGGCTAATATTCCATTGATATTGGATACGATGATGCGAAGTAAATGAATGGTCTCAATAGAGGTGTCGATGGCATGACGCTCGTTTTCCTGTATGCTGGCTAAACGTCGGTTCAGGAAACCATTGTTCATGCGTACTTCACCCGCAGGCACATCGCTGAGGTTCTTCATCATTTGGGCTATCTTCTTCTGTTTGAAGGTAGTCATCGGTTCCATCTCCTCCTTCGTATGAAAGTGATCGGAACGCAGCTTGACAAAAAGGTTTCTCTGTAAAAAATCCATCGTGTATTCATTTAAAAGTTAAACAATTGAAATAAGCTACTTCCATTCTAGCTGTATCGCTTCGGGTAACGAAATAGTATCGAAAACAGCGCAGCTATACCGATAGCCAGAGGATAATAGAGGTATGGAAGGATATCCATCGGACTCAGATTGGCAAGACCTGCTGCCAGAAGCATCTGTACTCCGTATGGTATCAAGCCCTGAACCGTACAGGAGAAAGTATCGAGAATACTGGCTGCCTTGCGGTTGTCAACTCCAAACTTATCACCGATTTTCTTGGCTATATTGCCTACCGTGAGGATGGCAACCGTATTGTTGGCAGTACATACATTGACCATGGAAACCAGTGCTGCAATAGACAGTTCGGCTCCTCGCTTGTTGCTGACGTGTGCCGTAATCTTGTCGATGATATAATTGATACCGCCATTCTCACGGATGATTTCGAGCATGCCACCCGCCATCATTGCGATGATGACCAGTTCGCCCATACCGATGATTCCGTTACCCATGGCTGAGAACCAGCCGAAGAGATCGTAACCTCCGGTAGCACCCAGGAGCTGACAGCTTACACCAATCACACCACAGAGCAATGTTCCCATCGTAAGAACCGCCATCACATTCATACCCGCCACAGCAGTGACAAGCACTACCAGATAAGGGACTACCTTGACATATTCTACCTTCGGAATATCAGTAGGTGCCTGCAGACCGATACCCATCACGGCATAGATAGCCAGTACAATAACGGCGGCAGGTACTACGATAAGAGAATTGACACGGAACTTATCGCTCATCTTGCAATTCTGAGTCTGGGTAGCTACTACCGTGGTATCAGAGATAAAGGAGAGATTGTCTCCAAAGTAAGCTCCACCAACGATGATAGCTGTCATCATACCTATATTTACGTCCATGGAGTGGGCGAGTCCCGCAGCTATCGGAACAAGTGCCACAACGGTACCTACACTTGTTCCGATGGATACGGAGATAAAGCAGGCTGCCAGAAACAGTCCCGGCAGAATCATGCTGGCGGGAAGAATGCTGAGTGCAAGATTGACAGTTGCATCGACAGCTCCCATCGCCTTAGCCGAAGCTGCGAAGGAACCTGCCAATACATATATCCACAACATGAGCATCAGATTGTTGGCACCGGCACCCTTGCTATAGGTATCTACACGACTCTTGATGGGCATACCACCAGAAATCGCTATGGCATAGATACTGGAGATCATAAATGCCACGGTGAGCGACAAATTGGTATCCTTATGACTGGCATCTACTGAATAGACGGTGAATGCCACGATGAGGACAATCAACAAAAACAATGGCGACAACGCCAACAATCCTTTCTTATTACTCATGTTTCTTTTTAAGTTATTACAATGTTACTCCATTCTTGAAAATGGAAATCTCACGATAGCCGTTGTACTCGTTGCGAGCTTCCTCGCCACTGGCAACTGCTATAATCTTATCGATGAACTTGTTTGCCAACTCCTTCATATCGGTGCCTTCAACCAGTTCTCCGGCATTGAAGTCAATCCAATTTGGCTTGTTCTGGGCAAGCTTGCTATTGGTTGAAATCTTCATCGTTGGAACGAATGTTCCGAATGGGGTACCACGACCCGTTGTGAAGAGTACAAGCTGACAGCCTGCAGAAGCCAATGCGGTTGCTGCCACGAGGTCATTGCCTGGTGCTGACAAGAGGTTCAGACCTGTTGTCTCCAAACGGTCACCATACTGCAGCACGCCACTGACAGGAGCACGACCGCACTTCTGGGTACAACCCAGTGCCTTATCTTCCAGAGTAGAGATACCGCCAGCCTTGTTGCCTGGAGAAGGATTCTCGCCAACAGGCTCACCATGACTGAGGAAGTACTCCTTGAAATCATTGATGAGATGAACGGTCTTGTCGAAGAGTTCCTTATTCTCGCAACGGTTCATCAGAATAGTCTCAGCACCAAACATCTCAGGCACCTCGGTAAGGATGCTGGTTCCGCCCTGAGCAACCAACCAGTCTGAGAATTCACCAACGAGAGGGTTAGCAGTGATACCACTGAAGCCGTCAGAGCCACCACACTTCAAACCTACGCGAAGCTTGCTTACCGGTACCTCCTCACGCTTATCCTCCTTAGCCTTGGCATAAAGATCACGGAGAATCTTCATTCCCTCTTCGATCTCATCACCCTCAACCTTCTGTGTTACCAGGAGCTTGATACGATCCTGGTCGTAATCGCCCAACATCTTCATGAAGTCGTCAGGCTGATTGTTCTCACAACCCAATGAGAGAACGAGAACAGCACCAGCGTTCGGATGCAGACAGATATCACGGAGAACCTTGCGGGTGTTCTCGTGGTCGCCGGAAAGCTGAGAGCAACCAAAATTATGGTGCCAAGCGTGGATGGCATCAATGCCCTCACAGCCAGTCTCCTTCTTCAGGAGCTCTACGAGTTTCTCGGCAACACCATTCACGCAACCTACGGTTGGCACTACCCACACCTCGTTTCTTACACCTACTTCGCCATTCTTGCGTACATAACCCTGGAAGGTACGTGATTCCTTGGCAATGTTCAACTGCTCATCTACTGGATTATAGGTATATTCCAGCGTACCGGCAAGGTTGGTCTTGAGATTGTTCTCATTCACCCATTCACCCTGCTTCAGATTCTGCTTGGCATGACCGATAGGGTAGCCATACTTGATGATGTTCTGTCCCTCGGCAGCATCATCGATGAGCACCTTATGACCAGCTGGAGTATCCTGCAAGAGAGTGATACTCTTGCCATCCACCTCGATAACCTCGCCCTTCTGCATAGGACGCAAACAAACCACTACCGAGTCGGCAGGGTTAATCTTGATAAAGCTTGATAGTTTCATTCTGTAGTTTTGTTTTTGTTTATTTATCATTTATATTTCTATTCTGGTCTCTTCATTTCCGCCTTAGATCTGCGTTCTGCGGTAGAAATCGATATTCTCCTTCATCAGCAGCTCAATAGGCATGTAATTCACCGGATTCACCTTCTTCTTGAGAACGATGGCACGGAAGAGGGTATCCACGCAATAGTAGCCCTGCATATAGGCATGCTGTGCGATGAGGAACGAGATGCTGCCTTCGCGCAGACATTTCGCATTCTTACCCACCATATCATAACCCATGATCTGTACATCACGACGATTGGACTTAAGCAGATAATCTCCCACGATATGCGCCTTTGATGTCATTGTTATACAATGATGTGTAGCAGGATGTTCATCAAAGTACTGACCCAGCATCTTCTGGTATTCGTTGCGGGTGCCGTTGAGCGGAAGATCAAGCACATTGATGACAATCTGTGGGAAATGATCGTGCATATAATGACGGAATCCCACCTCACGGTTATCCTGCTGCTTGCTGACCACATGGCCATCCTTGGTCTGTCTCATCAGCATCACCTCTTTCTCATTGCCCGCAAGCATCATCAGCATCTTGGCTGCAAAGTAGCCAGAGCAGAACGAATCCTGTCCATAGAAGGAGAGAGGGCGCAAGTCTGGCATATAAGAATCGAGCAGGATAAACGGAATACCCTTCTGATGCAACTGGTCTGTAAAACCACGTGTCACTTCCAAAGATGATGGTACTATGATAACACCTTCCGGATTGGCATCAAGAATCTCTTGTGAAACAGCCTTGAAAGAATCCTCGTTGGAACGTTCAAAGAATCGAATCTCAACATCAATATGGAAATCCCGGCGCTGGTCTTCGCACTTTCGGGCACCTTCTTCTATCTCTTCCCAATAGGCTTCCGACTCATGCTTCGGTATCAGAAGATAAAAAGTATAAGCCTTGTTGTATGCCAATGCACTGGCATACATATTAGGTTGATAATTCATTTCCTTGAGCGCTTGTTCCACCTTCTCACGAGCCGGCTTCGACACGTTCGGGCGGTCGTGGAGCACACGGTCCACTGTTCCTACAGATACGCCTGCTCTTTCGGCGATATCCTTGATTCTGATTCTTTCGGCCATTGTTTTTAAGTTTATGGTTAGAGCACATCGCACGTACATTATTATATAGTAGGAGACTTTTATCTAGAAAGACGACAGCGTTCCTTTCATAACTGTGCGCACAAACTGTGCTTTTTTACTATGTTTTGTTGAACTGCTGGTTTGTGTGCGGTCACACCATCAGCATTCGGGCGCAAATATACAACATTTTTTTGAATTGTGCGAATGCACAGCTCTTTTTTTGCACAAAAAACGAAAAAAAAGGAGAAAAAAAGGGAAAAAGTGAGAAAAATACGAAAAAATAGGGCGATAAATGAAAAAAACTGCGATTAAATTTTGGTATTCGAGAAATTATAGCTATTTTTGCCAACGGTTACGGACAACTACAATAAAAAATTGTCTATTAGTAAACAAACAATAAAAACAAAGAAATTAAAACTATCAAACAATGGCAAAGATTGTAACATTAGGCGAGATTATGCTTCGTTTGTCACCAGAAGGCAACGATCGTTTCATCCAGAGTGAGTCACTTCGCATCATCCCTGGTGGTGGTGAGGCTAACGTTGCTGTTAGCCTTGCTAACTATGGTCACGATGCATATTTCGTATCAAAGTTGCCAAAGCACGAGATTGGCCAGATTGCAGTAAATGGTCTTCGTCGTTATGGCGTCAATACTGAGTTTATCGCCCGCGGTGGTGATAGAGTAGGTCTCTACTATGCAGAGACAGGTGCTTCTATGCGCCCATCTAAGGTTATCTACGACCGTGCTCACAGCGCTATCGCAGAGGCTGATCCTTCTGATTTCGACTTTGACAAGATCATGGAGGGTGCTCAGTGGTTCCACTGGAGCGGAATTACTCCTGCTATCAGCGACAAGGCTGCAGAATTGACCAAGTTGGCTTGTGAGGCAGCTAAGCGTCATGGCGTAACAGTATCTGTTGACCTCAACTTCCGCAAGAAGCTCTGGACATCAGAGAAGGCTATCTCTGTTATGCGCCCATTGATGCAGTATGTAGATGTTTGCATCGGTAACGAGGAAGATGCTCAGCTTTGCCTGGGCTTCAAGCCTGATGCTGACGTAGAAGGCGGCAAGACTGATGCTGAGGGTTACTATGGCATCTTCAAGGGTATGATGGAAGAGTTCGGCTTCAAGTATGTCGTTTCTACGCTCCGTGAGTCTCTTTCTGCTACTCATAATGGCTGGAAGGCTCTTATCTATGATGGTAAGGAGTTCTATCAGAGCAAGCACTACGACATCAACCCTATCATCGACCGCGTGGGTGGTGGTGACTCTTTCTCTGGTGGTTTGATCCACGGTCTCTTGACTAAGGAGACTCAGGGCGAGGCACTTGAGTTCGCTGTTGCTGCTTCTGCCTTGAAGCACACTATTCCTGGCGACTTCAACTTGGTTTCTGTTGACGAGGTTGAGAGCCTTGCTGGCGGTAACGCTAATGGTCGTGTACAGCGATAACCCTTAACATTAAACATTTAACATTAAAACAAAAAGATGGCAAAGTTTAGCAAAATGCAGGTCATGGCAGCTATGAAAGAGACTGGTATGGTTCCTGTATTCTTCAATAAAGATATCGAAATCTGCAAGAACGTGATCAAGGCATGCTACGAGGGTGGCGTTCGCGTATTTGAATTCACCAACCGTGGCGATTTCGCTCACGAGATTTTCGGAGAGTTGGTAAAGTGGGCTGATAAGGAGTGCCCTGAGATGATCTTGGGTGCTGGCACAGTGGTTGACGCTGGTACAGCTTCCTTGTATCTCCAGTTGGGTGCAAACTTCATCGTTGGTCCTAACTTCAACCCTGACATTGCTCCTGTATGTAACCGTCGCTTGGTGCCTTATTCACCAGGTTGTGGTTCTGTAACAGAGATCAACAATGCTCAGGCAGCAGGTTGCGATGTAACCAAGGTATTCCCTGCAGGTAATGTAGGTGGTCCTTCATTCGTTAAGAATGTAATGGCACCATTGCGTTGGAGCAACATCATGGTAACAGGTGCCGTAGAGCCAACAGAGGAGAACCTTACTCCTTGGATCAAGGCAGGTGTTCTCTGTGTAGGTATGGGTTCTAAGCTCTTCCCTAAGGAGACTGTTGCTGCAGCAGATTGGGCTGCCATCACAGCCAAGTGCCAGGAAGCTTTGAGCTACATTGCTAAGGCACGTGCATAATCAGGATGCATAAAAGATTTCATCATATTTATGGCATCGCCATCATCTGTATGATGGTGGCGATGTTTGTTTTTTCAGCTTGTTCGCCATCGCATAAGGGCGAAGTAGATGAGCTGAATTATCTTTCTTATGCGCTTCACTATCGTAACCTTGATTCTACTAAAGTATTGGCAGAGAAGGCTTTGGCTCTTTCCGAAGACTATCCTGCCGGATATGCGGAGGCTTGTAATAACCTGGCTTTTGTGGCTATTGCCAAGATGGATTACCATACTGCCAAGCGATGGCTGGACAAGGTTAACAAACGCAGTGACAACCAGATAGAACTCCTTATTGCCGACGTTCAGAATATGCGACTCTGTCAGCGTGAGGCCCGCAACAAGGATTTCTACAGCTTTAGAGAAAAAGCCATCCGTAAACTGCGAAGAATCGGTGAGGAAATAGATAACCTTCCTCTTCGGGAGCGTCATCGCGCCATTTATGCGAAGAGTGAGTTTGATATCGTAGCTGCCACCTATTTTTATTATGTACAGCTAGACAAGCCGATGCTCAATGCACTGGCAGATCTTGACCCGGATGAAGTGGAACAGGATACGGCACAGTATCTCAACTATCTTTATAATATGGGAGCTGGTGGTGCCATTACTCATGGCACCCCACAGGAAATCTGTCAGGCGGAATTTGATATGCTCATTCGCCTCTACTTTTTGGCAAGTGGCAGCAATCCTTATCCATACTGGCAGGCAAACGCACTGCAATCTATCAGCGAACATATTCAGGATCCGGAACAGCGCGATTTCCTGGTAAAGAACAATCTGCCGGCTTTCCAGTATCTCAATGTAGAACAGATGCCTTTAGAACTTCTGGCAGGTAACTTTGCGCAACGCGCACTCAATATCTTTTCTGAATACGGAGATGTTTACCAGACGGCAGGAGCATACCGCACACTGGCAGAATGCTACTGGCAGATCAAGGATTATAAATCGGCAGGCGATTGCCTGAATAGGGCACTCAACCAGAACAGGGCTATCCAGCAGGCACCCGACCTGGTGGCTTCTATCCGAGAAAGACTCAGCCTGGTTTATTCCGCCATCGATGATAAGCCGGAAAGCGATTACAACCGCAATATTTACCTCGACTTGCAGGAGCAGAGCCGACAGGATAGGCAGTTGGAAGCGCGTGCCACTCAGTTGGACACCAATGCCGTCCAGCTGAACACGATGATTGCTGCGGTAATCTTTACGATAGTCTTGGTTGTGGTCTTGCTCTATGTATTCGACAGAATGAAGCGCCGCAATACCAAGGAAAGCTCTGTAGAATCCCTACTGATACCTTTACATGAATGGGAAGAACAGAACATGCAGCATATCAATTCGTTATCAGAAAAGCATGAAGAATTGGAAGAAGCCAAGAACATGGTCCAGCTTCATATATCTGACAATAGACGCCGCAACCTGGAACAGCGTGCCAAGCTTTCTCTGGTCAATAGCATCACCCCATTTATCGACCGTATGATCCATGAGGTAGATAGACTGATGAAGGGTGATGATTCAGAAGAAGTGAAACAGGAGCGATATACCTATATCTCAGAGTTGACAGATAAAATCAACCAATATAATTCCATTCTCACCGATTGGATACAGATGCGCCAGGGAGCCATCAATCTCCGCATAGAGAGTTTCCCGCTCCAGCCACTTTTCGATATTGTAGCCAAAGGAAAAATGAGTTTTCAAATGCGTGGGGTCAAACTGACCGTACAACCTACAGATGCCATGGTAAAGGCAGACCGTACGCTGACACTATTCATGATTAACACCATCGCCGACAACGCCAGGAAGTTTACACCTGCAGGAGGTGAGGTCGTGGTAAGCGCCAAGAGCCATCAGACATTTGTGGAAATATCTGTAGAAGATACGGGAAAAGGTATGGATGAAGAAACACTGGAACATATCTTCGACCGTACCTATACCGGCGGACATGGATTCGGTTTGCTCAACTGTAAGGGCATCACCGATAAGTACAAGAAAATCAGCTCGCTCTTCTCTCCTTGTAATATTCAGGCAGAGAGTGAGCCGGGAAAGGGTAGTAGGTTCACATTCCGACTGCCTTGCGGTATTCGGAAAATGCAAATGATACTGATGCTTGCCTTGATGCTGATAGGTTGTAATATACCATCTGTTGTAATGGGAAGCACTCGGGAAAATGTCTCTATGCACAGAACTGACAGGCACTGGGGCAATAAGCAGACATCGCGATTGCTGCAAAAAGCAGCATCCTATGCCGACAGTGCCTATTTCAGTAATATCAATGGCACCTACGAGCGGACCCTGGCTATGGCAGATTCGTCTCGCAGCTATCTCAACCGATACTATCTGACATTGAATCCTGATGGGAAATATCTGATGGTGGCACATCCCATGAAAGGAACCGCTGCCGAAATCCAATGGCTGCACGACAGTTTGCCAACCAACTACGAGGTCATACTCGATATCCGCAATGAGAGTGCCGTGGCTGCGCTGGCGCTTCACAAATGGGAACTATACGATAGTAACAACAAGGTATATACACAGCTCTTCCGTGAACGGAGTGCGGATAATTCGCTCGATAACTACGTAAGAACCATGCAGACTTCAGAAAACTCGAAGGCTGTAGCCATCGTCTTGCTGATTATCCTGCTGTTACAATTGCCACTGGCATATTATCTGCTATACTATCGCCACATCCTCCGTTATCGCTATGCCGTAGAAAAGATCAATGGTATTAACAAGGTGTTGCTCAGTGGTGATTCCAACACGGATAAGCTGAAACAGATTACCGGAATCTGGACTCCATCCGGCAGCAATAATATACGTAACGCTCAGCTTTTTCCTCAGCTCAACAAGGTGGTGGAACGTATCTCGCAGGCACTGAAGCAAAGCATTGATATGCAGCAGAATGAGGCTACGAATATAGAAATGGCAGAAGATGAGCTGCATCGTGCAGAGTATGAAAACGGAAAGTTGCACATTGCCAATTCCGTACTCGACAACTGTCTCTCTACGCTCAAGCACGAAACGATGTATTACCCATCGCGAATCAGACAGCTCATCGACAGTACACCGGAGGATGTTACTTCCCTGCAGGAGTTGGTGGATTACTACAAGGCAATATACACGATGCTCAGCGCACAGGCAATGGAGCAGGTGGAAGGAACCGTGAAATGCGACGCTGACTTGCTGGCATATCTCAGGAAACTGATCACTGGCGGAGTGAAGAACTTCACTTATCAGGAAACAGCCGCATCATCCACCTATGTAACCTGCCAGTATATCCTTCACGATATTCCATTTGACGCAACCCGGCATCCACATCTCTTCACACCGCTCACCAGCGATATGAAATATCTGGTGGCCCGCCAGATTGTGAGAGAAATAGGGGAGGCAACCAACCTGCGTGGCTGCGGCATTCTTGCCAAGCCGTCATCTGATGGCAAACTCATGATAGAAATCGTTTTACCTGAAAAAATATTAAAGACATAGATATGGACAATTTTAAGGTTATTATAGTAGAAGATGTGCCTCTGGAATTGAAAGGCACAGAAGGAATCTTCAAGAACGACATACCCGAAGCTGAAATCATCGGCACTGCGGATAGTGAAATCGCTTATTGGAAACTCATCAAACAGCAAAAGCCAGACCTTGTACTGCTTGATCTTGGCTTGGGTGGCTCCACCACTGTTGGAGTAGAAATTTGCCGTAGTACAAAGGAACAGTATCCTGATGTGAAGGTTCTGATCTTTACCGGTGAGATTCTCAACGAGAAGTTATGGGTGGATGTGCTCGATGCAGGCTGTGAAGGCATCATCCTCAAGAGCGGAGAATTGCTGACCCGTGGTGACGTGGCTTCCTGCATGAGTGGAAAGAAACTGGTTTTCAACCAGCCGATTCTCCAGAAGATTGTTGATAGATTCAAGCAGAGCGTAGGAAGCCAACTGATGCATCAGGAGGCGATGATCAATTACGAGATTGATGAGTACGACGAGCGATTCCTCCGCCATCTCGCCCTGGGTTATACCAAGGAGCAGATCACGAACCTGCGAGGTATGCCATTCGGAGTAAAGAGTCTGGAAAAACGGCAGAATGAACTCGTACAGAAGCTCTTCCCTGATGGTAATAACGGAATGAGCGTGAATGCGACCCGACTCGTGGTACGTGCCTGCGAGTTACGTATCATCGATATTGATAATTTGCAGGCTGATGAAGAATAGTCATACATTCAGCAGGATATGTGGCTATGCCATGTTCCTGCTGATACTGGCACAGATCGTACTGGTGCTGGCTTCCTGGCTCATCACTGCCGCTATGCCCGATGTCTTTCCCCGGTCATTACTCAGCCCGGAAGGTATCCGATGGTTCTTCGGCACTTTCACCGCCAACCTACAGTCACCTTGGCTGGTATGGCTATTGCTGATCAGCATTGCCTGGGGAACACTACGGGCTAGCGGCTTGTTAAACTACGACCATAAGGTTTACCGACAGCGCAATGCCTTGCGGTTGGTTTGCCTGGAATTCGTCCTGTTTATCGGTGTGATGCTGTTGCTCACGCTCATTCCTCATGCCATCCTGCTCAATGTAATGGGAGGATATGCCTCCAGCAGTTTTTCCAGAAGCATCTTGCCCTATATCTGTTTTATGGTCATTGTCATGGCACAGTCTTTCGGCGTAGTCAGCCAAAGACTGAACAGTATTGAGGCAATGGGAGAGGCAATGGCGGATGGGGTTCGTCTGTCTGCTCCTCTCTTTATCATCTATATACTTGTCATTCAATTATATAGTTCTGTAGATTATCTTTTTTGATGATCTTTGATAGTACATCAATTCATCATACAAAAAAAAGCAAAGGGGCATCCCAATCACTTGGAATGTCCCTTCTTTTGGTATATATTTGGTTTGATAAATTGGTCTAACTATCTTCTGCCACCGAATGATCCGCCGCCATTATGGCTATTGCTACGGGAAGAACCACCTCCAAAGGAACTGCGGGCACCATTGCTGCCTCCGCCAAAGGAACGGCTTCCACTGTTGAATGAACGGCTGTTATTCAACGAATTGCCGCCACGGTTTCCACCGAAAGATCCCCTGCTTGGAGTGCTGGAACGTGGAGTGAAACCATTATTAAACGAACGGCTGTTGTTGGTTGAGCCACTGCCGAATCCGCTTCGGTTATAACCTCCGAAAGAACCACCGCCACGGACACCACTTCCAAAGGTAGCATTATTTTGGCGACTGTTGCCGAAAGAATGATCACGTGTAACCGTAGTTCTTGTACTGCTCTGACGATTGAGATTGCCGAAGGTCTTGCCACGACCATAATCGCCACGATTGAATCCATCGCGCATACCGAATCTTGGTTCCTGACCTCGAACACCGATAGGGCGCGGACCGCCGAACTCACGTCCGTGATACCAGCTTCTGCCACCATTCATTCTCCAGCTGTGTCCACCACGATATACAGCATAGAAATGAGGTCTTCCGAAGAAGAAGTAATCTCTGCGTGGGTAGCGTGCATAGATGCCGAAGTGGAAGAATCCACCATCCCAGTAAAGAGGACGGTAGAAATAGCTTGCGGCACAGAATGAGCGATACTGCCAATCCAGAAGGATGTAGCTCAAGTCGAGATTACGCTGACGCCAATAGATGCCGTAGAGATCGTCGTAAGTATCCACGCCCATCAGATAGTCGAGGTTCACCTCATAGGCTGCCTCATACTGATCATCTGTCAGATTCAGCTCGTAAGCCATCTTGTCTGTCAGGAACAGAGCCTGCTGGCGAGCCTGTTCATAACTCATTGCTGATGCAGAAGTGAATGTCATCATGAACATTGCTACTAGTGCTATGATAAACTTCTTCATAATCTTATCTTATTTTATATGTTAAACTTCCATTTTCCAGGAAACCATCAGATTCCAGAATCATCGTCAATTCCGTCATCTTTCTGATTTCTGCTGCAAAGATAAGGCGATTTATGGAGGTATAGTAAGGATTTTCCCTAAACCGATAGAGGAAATTCCCTAAACGTTGCTTTTTTTCGAAAAAAAATAGTAATTTTGCAGTCGGAATGAACATTTAGAGTGATTTAAATAAATAAAATGATAGATTCAATACAGAATATTTTAGTTCAGGTTAGCGATTTTCTTTGGTCGTATATCATCATCACCATCTTGATATGCTGTGCCGTGTTTTTCACTTGGCGTACCCGTTTCGTGCAGTTTCGTCTCATCCGCGAGATGGTCAGGCTCCTGCTGCATCCCGATAAGGTTCAACCAGAGGAAATTGGCCAGGAAGAACTGTCTATGGATGTAAAGGTGGATGGTGAGATGAAGCACATCTCTTCCTTCCAGGCTTTCGTGGTGGCATTGGCCAGTAGAATTGGTACAGGTAATCTTGCAGGAGTAGCTACAGCCATCAGCATCGGCGGTCCGGGAGCTGTCTTCTGGATGTGGATACTCGCTTTGCTGGGTTCTGCTTCAGCCTTCATCGAATCAACGCTTGCCCAACTCTATAAGCGCAAAGGTAAGACTTCCTTCTATGGTGGACCTGCCTATTATATGAAATATGGATTGGGAAAGGGCTGGATGGGTATCCTCTTTGCCGTTCTCATGATCATCACCTTTGGTTTTGCCTACAATTCCGTTCAGAGCAACACCATCTGTCTGGCATGGCAGAAGGCCTTTGGTATCGAGCCTGCCACCATGGGCATCATACTCACGGCGCTTACATTGCTCATCATCTTTGGTGGTATTCAGAGAGTAGCAAAGTTCTCTTCTACGGTGGTTCCTGTCATGGCGGTTGTCTATCTCCTGATAGCCGTTGGCGTGGTGATTTGGAATATCACCAGTTTGCCTAAGGTATTATTAATCATTATTGAAAATGCCTTCGGATTCAATCAGGCTGCAGGTGGAGTACTGGGCGTCACGGTGATTCAGGGCATCAAGCGAGGCTTGTTCAGCAATGAGGCCGGCGAGGGTAGTGCTCCTAATGCTGCTGCGGTGGCTACGGTGAGCCATCCGGTAAAACAGGGATTGATTCAGGCGCTGGGTGTCTTCACGGATACCTTGGTAGTATGTTCCTGCACAGCATTCATCATCCTTATGAGCGGGGTAGATGTCACTGCTTCCAATGGTATCCAACTGACTCAGGATGCCTTGACCCACGAAATCGGAAGCATCGGAAATCCTTTTGTAGCAGTCATGATATGGCTCTTTGCCTTTAGCAGCATCATCGGCAATTATTATTATGGTGAGACCAACGTGAGATATATCAAGGATTCCAGACTGGGCGTATTTATCTATCGCCTTGCCGTGGCAGCGATGGTGATGATTGGAGCCATCGTGTCACTGGATTTTGCCTGGAGCTTTGCAGACATCACCATGGCACTTCTTACACTTTGTAATCTTGCTGCCATCGTTTTACTTTCCCGACAGGCTGTCTTCCTGTTGCAGGATTACCGCCAGCAGAAGAAGGAAGGCAAGAATCCTGTATTCAACAAGGAAAAGATGCCTGAGATAGCAGATAAACTGGAGGCATGGTAATTCACCATGCCACCAGTTTATCCGTTCTACTTATTAATAAATTTGATATTACTAAAAGCGCTATTTATCATAACGTCCCTTAAAAGTAAAATAGTAGGGGCTCTCTTCATACTTAGAAAGAGAGCCCAACCTGTAGCTTATTTCAATACAAACACCTTGGTTTCGTGAGCTTTCACGGTGCCTTTCCATCTGTTTGCCTTCTTGGCAATGTCGCGATGCTGCCATACATCTCTTACCAGATACTTGCCGTTTAAGCCCAACTGCTTGAAATCTGCCTGAATAGACTTATCTTTATCACCACAGTTAAGAATGGCAACGGCATGAGAACCATTTGCCAAAGGACGAACATAAATCTGATAATCAGCCTGATTTACCTTGCGCTCAGCAGCCTTGCCCAACGGATCCTGATCAATGGCGATGATTTCCTTGTTCAGGAGAATGCGCTTATCCTCAGCAGAAAGCTTTCTCAGGTCGTTGCTCAATGCCAGTACTGATGACATCATACACCACATACTCATCTGGGTCTGATACTCAGTATAGGTGCAGCCAACACCACCCAGATCACTGGATGGTCCACCCTTGCCATTCAATCCCACAACCAGCATATCCATATCAGGCCACTGTCCGTGGCGAACATCCTTGGCGAGCGGTGCTGTGATATTCACGATATCGAGAATACCCATACCGCCTTGCTTCACGATATCTTTCCACATATCTCTTACATCATAGCTGGTTCTCCAGAGCGAACCGCCAACCTGCTCACACCATTCTTCGCCGTTGCGCTGTCCCCATTCACAGATACCGAGAACGATGTTTCTACCCGATTTGCTCAAAGCCTGAGCCATCGTATGATAGCGTTTACGGGCTGTGGCACTGTCCTCCGGAGCATTGCAGTAATCATATTTCAGATAGTCGATACCCCACGAAGCAAAGGTGCGGGCATCCTGCTCCTCGAAACCATAACTGGCTGTCCATCCACCGCAGGTAAGCTGGGCGGCATCAGAATAGATACCCAACTTCAATCCCTTGGAGTGAACATAGTCGGCAAGTGCCTTGATACCATTCGGGAATTTCTTAGGGTCTGGAATGATGTTATTATGGCGGTCACGCCCTCCCTGCCACAAGTCATCTATAAAGATGTATTCGTAACCGGCATCGCGGAAACCGTGTTCTACCATGGCATCGGCAGTTTCCTTGATCAGCTGTTCACTGATGTCACCTTTAAAGAGGTTCCATGTCATCCATCCCATAGGAGGAGTTTTTGCTAATTGGTTGCGCTCCAGCAGCGTTTCGCTTTTCTGGGCAAAAGAAGATGTTGCCAATAAGGCTGCAAAAGCAATAGATAAGATTTTCTTCATATTGAATTTTAATTATATGGTTTATTCCAGCATACAAAGTTACATCTTTTTTCTAAAAAACGTTAGCTCTTAAACATATTTAATACTTTTTTAATACTTTGTTCCCCTTACATTCGCCATTATTTCATACCTTTGCAAAAAAATAACAAAAAGAAGAAGATATGAAAAAGAAAGATGGTATGACAGGATGGCTCATGAAATGCAGTAGCAGCTGTTTGACATTCATGAAATGCAGTCTGATGATTACGGGATTCTGCCTGCTGTTGGCAGGATGTACGGAAAAAGCCAGGAAGATGGAAAAGAAGAATATCAAGGTGGAAACAATCTCTGTAGGAAATACAAACCTGGGGGGAACGAAAGACTATGTGGGTACCATCGAGGAAAAGATGGGATCAACACTCAGTTTTGAAATCGCCGGAAATATCACTTCCATCCGTGTAGATGAGGGTGACAGAGTCAGCAAGGGCCAGTTGCTCGCCACCATCAACCCTACTACCGTGAAGGAGGCTCACCGGGCTACCCTCACCACCCTGAAGCAGGCAGAAGATGCCTACAGGAGATTCCTGCCCCTTCATCAGTCGGGAACCATCTCGGATATGAAATGGGTGGAGATAGAAAGTAAACTGGAACAGGCGAAGGCTGCCGAAAGCATCGCCCGTCAGCAACTCTCCCACTCTACACTCACCGCTCCATTTTCTGGCGTCATTGCTGCCAAGAATGTGGATATGGGAACCTACGTGCTTCCTGGCCAGCCCGTGCTGAAACTCGCCAATGTGGCTCAGGTCAATGCCAAAGTTTCCGTACCCGAAGCAGAAATCTCGCATCTCCACGTAGGCGACAAGGTGAAGCTGACGGTTACCGCTCTTTCCGGAGCCGTTTTCTATGGAACCATCTCAGAAAAAGGCATCGATGCCAACCCTATCTCGCATACCTACGACATCAAGGTGGGTATCACCAATCCGCAGGGTCGTCTGCTCCCGGGTATGGTCTGCAATGCCCAGATTCAGGGCAGCGCAGCAGCACCGGCTCATATCATCGTTCCGCCGCAAAGCGTTGAATTGGATGTAGATAACTCCCGATTCGTTTGGACCGTAGTAAACGGCAAGGCGCACCAGCAACCTGTAACCATAGGCGATTTCGAGGGAGATGGCATCATCATTCTCTCGGGACTTCATACTGGCGACCAGGTCATCATCAATGGTCAGCAGAAGGTATCAGAAGGTATGAAGGTTGATACCGGAAAGAGTAACAACCGATAAAATGTGGAGGGAAAAGATATGAATCAAGACAAAAATCAAGATACAAACAAGCCGAGGATTCCGCAGAAGGACACCGCCCTTCACGACCATATCAAGGCTCGCATTACGAGAAAACCCAACCGCATCATCAAGCGTTCGTTCATCGAATCGGCGATGTGCAACCATAATATCGTGATGCTCCTCATGGGTATGCTCGTTTTCGTGGGCATTCTGGGCATCTGCATCATGCCTAAGCAGGAAATGCCGCAATTCACCATCCGCCAGGGTGCCTGCGTTGCCGTATATCCCGGTGCCACATCCGATGAGGTGGAAGAACGGGTGGCGAAACCCCTGGAGAATTTCATCTTCGGATACAAGGAAGTAAACAAGAAGAAGACCTACACCCAGAGCAAGGACGGCATGCTGATCGTATTCCTGGAACTCAACGATGATGTAGAAGACAGGGATGCCTTCTGGAGCAAGTTCAAGCACGGACTGCAGGCCTTCAAGGCGTCACTCCCATCAGGCGTTCTCGCCCTGCAGGCAGTGGACGACATCGCCGATACCTCTGCCCTGCTCATCACGATGGAAAGCAAGCAGAAAACCTATCGGGAACTGAACACCTACATCGACCGGTTGAAGGACCGCCTGCGCCGCATCGATGCCATCTCCAACCTCCGCACCTACGGACTGGAGAACGAACAGATCAGTATCTATCTGGACCAGAACAAGTTGGCCAAATACGGCATCGGTTCCTACAAGGTGCTCAACCAGCTCGCCCTACAGGGCTTCACCACCATGAGTGGAAATCTGGAGCTGGGCAACCTCAACCTGCCCATCCACATCACCGACTCCTACAACAACGAGCGCGATGTGGCAGAGCAGATTGTCTATTCCGACCCCAAGGGCAACATCGTGCGGCTGAAGGATATTGCCCAGATCAGGAGAGAATATCCCAAATTGAGCAAATACATCAAGAGCAATGGCAACAAATGCGTGCTCCTCTCCATCGAGATGCGACCGGGCAATGACATCGTGAAGATGGGAAAAGACGTTCACCAGGCGATGGATGAGTTTGAGCAGACCCTGCCCGATGATGTGCATATCAATACCATCACCGACCAGAGTAAGGTGGTGAGCGAATCAGTGCTCAACTTCCTCCGAGAACTGCTCATCTCGGTCATCTCCGTCATCATCGTGGTCATCCTGCTTATGCCACGCCGCGTGGCAGAGGTATCCGCCCTCAGCATCCCGATCACCATCTTCTCTTCGTTGGGCATCTTCTATCTTTTCGGTATGGAACTGAACACCGTCACCCTGGCAGCCCTCATCGTAACCTTGGGTATGGTGGTGGATGATTCCGTTGTCATTATCGACAACTATATGGAGAAGCTGGGCCACGGCATGTCGCGCTGGCACGCAGCCATCGCTGCCCCACGTGAGTTCTTCATGTCGGTACTCTCCGCCACGCTCAGCATCTCGCTCACCTTCTTCCCGTTCCTCTTCACCATGCATGGTGACATGGGCGATTTCGTCAAGTCGTTCCCTTGGGCAATGTTCATCATCCTGAGCATCTCGCTCACGGTTTCGCTGCTGCTTACACCTTATTTACAATATAGGGTGATTCATCAGGGCATCAGCAGTCAGCCTACCCCCAACGCCCGGAAGAAGCCGCTCGATTATCTGCAGATGGGTTACACCTGGCTGTTGAAGCACTGTTTCGCCAGTCCTCGCATCACCCTCATCGTGGGCGTGGTGCTGGTAAGCATCGGTGCCGTCATCTTCGTGAATCTTCCGCAGCGAATGATGCCTATTGCCGAGAGAAACCAGTTTGCCGTGGAGTTCTATCTTCCTAACGGAACCACTGCCGATAGAACTGCACAGGTAGCAGATTCGATGGCTCACGTCCTGCAGCGCGACTCGCAGGTAACGGCGGTAACCACATTTATCGGACAGGGTTCGCCCCGTTTCCATACCACCTATGCTCCGCAGATTGGAGGTCCCAACTTTGCCCAGTTCATCGTGAATACAGTAGATAACGGTGCAACCGAAGAGGTACTCGACCGATATGCCGACCGCTACTCCAACTACTTTCCGGATTGCTACATCCGCTTCAAGCAGATGGATTACAACAATGCCAGCTACCCTATCGAAGTAAGAGTGAGCGGCGACAGCATCAGCGATCTGAAGGAAGCCGCCAGGAAGATAGCCGCCTGCATGCATCAGATAGAAGGTATCAATCTGATCCGTACCAATTTCGAGGAGCCGTTGCCGGGCATCCGGGTTACGCCAGATGCTACCGAGGCCAACCGTCTGGGTGTGAACAAGACGCTGCTCTCTGCCGATCTTGCCATTCATTTTGGCGATGGCATTCCGATGTCCACCCTCTGGGAGGGCGATTATCCGGTGAAGATGGTACTGAAGTCGGAGAACGACAGCGACCTTGCTAACGAATACATCCCTGTGATGGGCGGAACATCGAGTGTGCCGCTCCGTCAGCTGGCTAAGATTTCTCCCGACTGGCACGATGGCTGCATCGTCCGACGCAATGGCATACGCACCATTTCCATTGTCGGTGAACCGTTGAGAGGTTATAATGCCAACCAGTTGTCCAACAAGCTGAAAGAGAAAATATCGAAACTCCCGCTCGGTACCGATCTGGATTGGGAGATTGGCGGTATGGCAGAAAAGGATGGCGAAACCATGCCACAGGTGATATCGGGAGTGCTGATAGCGGTATTGATCATCTTCTTCATTCTGCTCTTCCATTTCAAGCGCATCAGCCTGGCTCTGGTGAATCTCTCCTCCATGTCGCTCTGCATCTTCGGTGCTGCGATAGGACTCCTGATTACCGGCTTCGATGTCAGCATCACCTGCATTCTGGGTGTCGTGAGTCTGATGGGTATTCTGGTAAGAAACGGTATCATCATGCTCGACTATGCGGAGGAACTTCGTCGCGACAAGGGTCTTTCGGTAAGAGATGCCGCCTTCCAGGCTGGTGAGCGCCGTATGCGTCCTATCTTCCTCACCTCAGCAGCAGCCTCGGTAGGCGTATTGCCGATGATGATAGAGAACAACACATTGTGGTCTCCGATGGGAGCCGTCATCTTCTTCGGTACCCTCATCTCGATGGTGCTCATCGCCACCATCCTTCCTGTGCTCTATTGGATTGTATTCGATAAGCACGGAAAGTATAGCTTGAGGAAAAAGACATCATCACCCGGCAGAAGGGCAAGTTCTACAGAAAATAAAGTTTAAAGACACACAAGAAAAAAACACGATAAAAGGCTGGCAGGAAAAATTCCTACCAGCCTTTTATTTTATACCTCATCCCCAAACGATGCACGGATAAGTTTCTCTCTAATATCCGGATAAACATCTTCTGAAAAATAGCCTTTCAGACCATCCACGATTCTCACGTAAATAGCGTGGTTATACACTTCCTTACCTTTTCTGACTCCCGTAAGGTACTTTGGACCCAGCTGAATGTCGGCTGCGAACTCTGCGCAGTTAATCTCATTGTCATGCATGATCTGGCGCAATGTTTTGCCAAATAAATGCATGTCAATGTCAATTTTACTTTTGTACATTGTTAAACTAATTTAATAATTTGAAAATATATACTTGAAGATTCCCACTATGGGAATCGACCTTTCAGTCCTTTTTTGTAACTTTGCAACATGAAACCTGCGAGATACTGCCTATCCCCAACTCCTTTCACTCAATCATGTAAACGGAACAATCCGCTTTACCAACAATAGTAAATGATAAAAATGAAGCAACTAGTATCACAATTCGCAAACATGACCAGCAAGACTCCCATACTGGGAGACCTCGAAAGCCTGGTTTCATTTATGAAAACCGATGAGAAACTCAAGTTCCTCACCCAGTCCTACCGCCAAACCGGCAAGAAAACCTTTAAGGCAGATGCGCCCCTCTTTGCCCCAGCCTGCCACCTCGAAGGAGGCAAGGGCCAGGACAACATCCGTGAACTCACCCACCTATCTCTCGTAGATTTCGATGAGCTCTTCACCGAAGTGCCTCCCGATATCACGGCTCTCAACACCCTGAAGCAGAAGCTCTGCGCCGATCCGCACACCCTGCTCTGCTACATCACGATGAGCGGCAACGGTATCCGAGTCATCTATCCCTATCTCGGAGATGACTACCCCGCCGCCTTCGCCAAGGGCAATGACTACTATCAGCAGCTCATTGGCAAAAAAGCTGACTTTCAATGCAAGAACGTCAACCGGCTCAGTGGACTCGCCTACGATCCCGATGCATACTACAATTCCGATGCTATCTCTTTCTCAGCCGAAGAAATCTCTCTATTCCATACCGAGACAACTAAGAAGAATCAGAAACAGAAGAAACAGGACCGCATCAACACCTACTACGAACAAATCATCCAACCGAAACTTGCAGCCGACAAGATTATTTACGAGCCAGGCAAGCACAACAACTATGTGATGCGGGCGGGCTATATGCTCGCCAGAAAGCGCTATGCCCATGCCGATGTACTGAAGTGGGCTCTCCAGAAATTCCCCGAGTATAATGGTGTGGAGCAGGTCATTAAGTCCTGCTACGACAACACCCCCGGTGCCAACAGAAAGGCATCAGGAGGAGGTGGTGGAGGCGGTGGAAATGGCGGCAGTGACAACCGCTTCGCATCGGTCGAGGAAATCAGAATTTTTCTCGATGGGCATATCCGTCTCCGATACAATCTCATCACCCAGCGATACGAGTTCCTGGAAATCACAGAAGGCGCATCATCTTCCGCCGCTTCCGACAAATCGCCAAAATGGCAGATACTCCTCGACCGACACGTCAACTCGCTCTGGACCAAGATGTCGCTCACGGTGAAGGTAAATAAGTTGGATATGCGCAATATCATTGAGAGCGATTATACGCCCGTATTCAATCCCTTCGAGGATTATTTCGCCCATCTCCCGCCCTGGAAGGAGGGCGACAAGGACTACATCGCCGAACTCGCTGCCACCGTGAAGGTGAAGGATACCGACAGCTCCGTGCTGAGCTTCGAGGAATGCCTGAAAAAGTGGCTCGTGGCAATGATTGCCGGTTGGCTGGACGAAGAGGCGGTCAACAATGTCATCCTGGTCTATATCGGAAAACAGGGTGCCAACAAGACCACCTGGTTCAACCATCTCCTTCCGCCGGAGCTGAAGCAGTACTTCTACACGAAGACCAATGCCAAGCGAATGACGAAGGATGACCTCATCGCCCTCTCGCAGTATGCCCTCATCTGCTGCGAGGAGCTGGATACGATGTCGGCATCAGAGATGAACCAGCTGAAGGCTGCGGTGACGATGCAGTATATCAACGAGCGAGCTGCCTATGCCCACTATGCCGAGCAGCGCAAACACATCAACAGTTTCTGCGGTACGGGCAACAATCCTGAGTTTCTGAACGATCCTACGGGTACCCGCCGCTGGCTGCCTTTCGAGGTAGAGAGCATCGTCTCTCCTCGCCTGCATCCCTTCAATCATCCCGGCATCTATGCCCAGGCTTATGCCCTCTACAAGAGCGGCTACCGCTACTGGTTTACGGATGAAGAGATAGAGCGGCAGAACCGGCACAACAGCAAATTCGAGACGCCACGCCTCGAACAGGAACTGGTGGATCTCTACTTCCGGAAGCCTTCGGAGGGAGAGACAGGAGAGTTTGTGTCCGTAGCCCGGGCGATGCAGATCATCGGCTGCAACATCACTCAGAAGCTGGGCAGCCAGAAGATTGGCAAGGCATTCAGCGACCTGGGTTTCAAGAGGTTTCGCAATACAAGATGCCGTGGTTTCATCGCCATCATCCGTACGGCTGAAGAGATCAGGAACTATCAGATTTCCCTGGGAATCGATGCCAGCAGCAACCTTCCGTTCTGATGCCGTTTATGACACTATGACACTTATGACACTTGTTTTCTAAAACTTTCCTCACGCGGGCGGGCAGGAAAAATTTTCCAGAAAGGCCTCCCGCCCGCCTACGTGAGAGAGATTTCAAGAAAAGCCTGTCATAAGTGTCATAAGTGTCATACCGAAGCAAAAAATCTCCAGCATCCTAAGTAAGTCACTCAGGCATCCTAAGCAAGTTACTTACGGCTCGTAAGTAAGTCACTTAGGCATCCTAAACAAGTCACTTTTAAATTTCAATCAATATGGAACAGAAATGTTATTCCAAGCAAGAGTTAGCTCTTGAGTATTTCCCTGATGCCACTCCCGAAGTGGCAAGTGCCCATCTCAGAAGATGGATCAACCGCTGCAAGCCTCTCCACGATGCTCTGGTGAAGAGCGGCTACACCAAATGGTCGAAGGAATTCAGTCCGATACAGGTAGCCCATATCTTCGACTATCTGGGCGAGCCATAGGAAGAAAATCATTCTTCCGGGCTTATCTTCAGAAAAAGACGTGAAAATCAGTGAGAAACCGTGAGTAAACGTGAGAAACCGTGAATGGCGGATTCTGAATGTTGTATCTTTGCATTGTGATTCAGAAAGAACCACGGGCAATGCGCAGCGCCGATTAACTTTAATAATTTAACCATTTAAACGTTATGATCAGAATTGTCTTATACCAGAACACGAACCAGAAGATTGCCGAAGCTTACGGCAAATGGTTTCCACGAGTAGTATCCGATGAGACCATCGGACTCGAAGAGCTCGCCGCTCACATGGCTAGCCACAATACCCCTTACAGCAAGGGCGCCATCCTCGGTATGCTGACCGATGCAGCAGCCTGCACCAAGGAGCTGCTCCTTTTGGGCAAAAATGTGAAATTTGCCGACATCGCCATTTTCTCCCTCGGTCTGAAGGTGAAGGGCGGTGCACCTACCAAGGAAGACTTCAACGTGGCGAAGTACATTTTGGGACTGAAGTTGAGAGCCAGAGCCACTGGCGAGCTCAAGACCGAGAATCTTGACACCTCTATCAAGCTCATCAATCTGGCAGCTCCTGCAACGGAGAATCCGGGTAATCCGGATGATACCGGCAAGGACAACCCATCAGGAGGTGGCAGCCAGACCACAAGTGGTGGTGGCAGCCAGACTGGTGGCAGCGGAACCACGGATAGCGGTTCTACAGATGAAGGCGGCGGCGACAACGTAAATTTTTAGCCGATAATCGTATCATCCGATAGAAGGGAGCCGTATGGTGTCAGGGGCATTCCGAGAGCATCAAGAGGCAGGAATCATCTGCAACAATCATCAAAAGCAAGCTCTGCACGGGTGCCTGGGTTATATAGCTTCCTTCTTAGGATATTTCCCTAGTTATGAACATTTCAGTAGAATCAAGTTTTAGTAAATCATCAGCCTATGAGAAAAGAAACCATCAAGAAGATCATCAATCTTATCATCACGGTACTTACAGCCATCGCCTCTGCCGTCTGTGTGCAGAGCTGCAAGGGATAGTAAGTGAACAGTTAACACTTAACATTAAAAATCAAACACTAAGCGCAATGAGAAAGATCAATTTAATCGTCATCCACTGCAGTGCCACCCGAGTTACCCAGGACTTCACGGTAGGCGAATTGGAGGCGTGTCATTTAGCCCGAGGTTTCCGTGACATCGGTTACCATTATTACATCACGAAGGACGGAGTGATTTATCCGTGCCGTCCGGAGTCGGAGCCTGGAGCTCATGCCCGTCATTACAATGCCCACAGCATCGGCATCTGTTACGAGGGTGGTCTGGATGCCGATGCCCGTCCTGCCGACACCCGCACGCCAGCGCAGAAGGCAGCGATGCGAGAGCTTCTGAAGAGTCTCTGTACCGACTATCCTGAAGCCGAGATTCTGGGTCATAGAGATCTCCCTGGTGTTCACAAGGAGTGTCCATCTTTCAATGTCAAGAAGTGGCTTTCCTCTATCCATTTCCACATATAATTCTCCATACTCTTCTCATACTTTCATTTTCACTCCCCAATCTTATGTCCCGCATAAGATTGGGGCTTTTTGATAAAATCTGTGTTTTCCTTGGGATAGAAAAAGCTACTAGCTTTTTAAGGTATAAATCCCAGCAAGTTCTTTGATATATTTCTGTTCATCCTCATCATTAGGTCTATCAACAGGAATACGCGCGACATAACTCGTAAAACGCATCATCATCTGTTCGATAAAAGGATGCTTCATTTGACCTATTGGTTCTAATGAGTTCAGCTGTTCCAAATCCAACGACCTGATATGCTGAAAATCAACAACGACACAATCCATATCTAAAACAGGCCGAGGATCAAAAAAGAAATGCCTACAGATATTCTTATTGTGTATATAATCTTTTAAGAATCTAGTCAAAGCATCCCATTGTTTCCTTCTTAGTAGACCATCCGTTGAATCTTTCACAAGACTTTGGAATTCCTTCGACGCTCCAAGAACCTCGGCAGCTGGCTCAAGTGCTGCCACCATCAAGAATCCGCTATGGTCATGTTCCAAGTCACAAGCATTGGTGATGACAATACCTAAGGGATTGTCATCACCAAGGCCCCAATCAACACCATCTACGATGGTTCCTTGGGTAAAATCCCCATTAAATTCAGAAATCCAGATGCTCATTCTTCCACTGTTATTATTTCACCTAAAGTTTTACCATTGTACGTTTTTTTAAACCACTTAGATTGAGACAATCTCTTATATCTCTCCCTAAGATTCTTTTTTTTAGGGAAAAGATAGATTTTATCTTGCAATATAGGTTCATCACTAGCAGAACTAGTGTAAGCGAAAGAACATGCATTGGCAGTAAAATCAGAGTTCAATTCACTGGCATTGGCATTTACGCTCAACGCAGTCATTGTCATAGCCATGAATGCATAAAAGCTTTGACTACTTTTTGTCATTGTTGTTTTATCCATAATTCTAAGCAATTATTCATTAAACAATTTATTGACAACTTGTGCTTCTATTCTAGAAATAGAAGCTTCTATCATTTCCCTAAGTTGCGCTGCATTTGGTATCGAATCCATATTTTGGTTATGATGATGATTTATGTTGACAAATATACCATCATCCACCCCCATTCTAGGCTCGACATCAATATTCGCCACCTGATTTTCGTCTACCCCAATTCGTAAAGTCAACTTGCCACAAAGATGAAAATTACTATCAGGGTGAACATTATTTTTTATGAAACGATTCCACATCCAGACTTCAGCATTCTCACCTAGTCCTAGGATTTCCTTTTCAAAATTAATGCCATAAGCAGACAAAGACATATTAAAATTAGGAATCTCCACCTTTTCTATTTCAGCCTTTACTGCTTCCACATACTTCACGAGACTATCAAGATTTTGAGCCTTAACTATCAACTTAGCTGGATTAATCACTACCAATGGATATGGTTTATTATTTACAGCAATAGTATAACCATCAGGCATTAAGCCATTGACAGTTTCGTAAGGCATACCAAACAGTTCTCTGCAAAACTTTGCATCCATCTGTGGCATAATCGTCATCGGTTGACTCCATACTGCCACATACGATAAACACATATCTTTCTTTTCCATAATCTGCTAATATTTATATTTTCTTTGTGCAAAAGTAATCAAATTCTTGTAAAGTCAGCTATTTTTTACCGTATTTTATCAATTTTGCTCAAAAATAACATAAAAATAATCGTTTTTCTTTATTTTATGCATGTCTATCCATGAAAAGAAGAGCTTAAAACTCTCAACCTGTATACTCATGTGCTTCCTTTGCCGCAAGCTGATACTTCTGCAACAGTTCCATTTTGGGCGATGGTCTCCGCTTTCTTATCTACCTCAGACTCACGCATCTCCTTCGCCTCATTGTCGCATCTTATTCCACCGTCACGCTCTTCGCCAAGTTTCTCGGCATATCCACATCCAGTCCCTTATCCACAGCCACGTAATAAGCAAGCAGCTGCAGCGGAACCACGCTCAGCAGCGGAACCAGCGCATTCAGGGTTCTTGGAATCTCCAATACATTATCCGCAATCTTCTTCACCTGCTGGTCACCCTCAGTCACCACGGCAAGGATGCGGCCGTTTCTCGACTTCACCTCCTGCATGTTCGAGATAATCTTCTCATATAGCTGATGATGGGTTGCGAGGAACACAATCGGCATATCCTGATCTACCAGAGCGATAGGCCCATGCTTCATTTCGGCAGCAGGATAACCCTCGGCATGGATATAGCTGATTTCCTTTAGCTTCAAGGCACCCTCCATTGCCACAGGATAGTTCACACCACGACCCAGATACAGGAAGTTGTGCGCATAGGTAAACATTCGGGAGATATCCTTGATCATCGGAGCCTGCTCCAATACCTTCTCCATCTTCTGCGGAATCTCAGAAAGCTCCTCAATCATCTGATAGTAATCGGCATTGTTCAAGGTTCCCTGCTCATGTCCCAGAGCCAGGGCAAGAAGCGTAAGAACCGTCACCTGACCGGTGAATGCCTTTGTACTTGCCACACCAATCTCCGGACCCACATGGATATAGATACCCGTATCCGTTTCACGGGCGATGGAAGAACCCACGCCATTCACTATACCGAATATCAGCGCACCCTTCTCCTTTGCCAGCTTAATCGCAGCCAAGGTATCCGCCGTTTCACCACTCTGGCTAATCGCAATCACCACATCCTCCGGCTCAATCACCGGGTCACCATATCTGAACTCACTGGCATACGCCACCTCCACTCTCTTGCGGCACATCTTCTCAATCAACTGCTTGCCAATCAGTCCGGCATGCCAACTGGTACCGCATGCCACGATGATGATATGCTTCGCCTGAACCAGTCTATCACGATAATCATGCAGGGCAGAGAGAACGATGCGGTTGTTCTCAGGATGCTCCTTATCAGCATAAAGGCGACCACTCATGCAATCCTTCAGACAGTTAGGCTGGTCATAGATCTCCTTCAGCATAAAGTGATCAAAACCACCCTTGCTCAACTTGCTGATATCCAGATCCACGGTCTTGATATCATAATGACATGCCGAATGCTCCAGGTTGATGATATTCAACTCCTCACCTACCCTGATGTCAGCAATCTGACCATCCTCCAGATACACCACCTTATCCGTATGCTCTACGATAGGAGTCGCATCACTGGCGATATAGAAGTTCAAGTTATCCTTACCCACGCCAACTACCAGCGGACTAGACTGGCGAGCAGCCACCAGATGGCTAGGATTCTCTTTCTCAACAACAGCAATGGCGTAAGCACCGATGGCATCGTTCAGCGCCTGACAAACGGCAGAAACCAAGTCCTTGCCATTCTGCTGATAGTAGAAATCAATCAGCTGCACCAGCACCTCGGTATCAGTAGTACTCTTAAACTCATAGCCCTTCTTGATGAGCTGTTCCTTCAGTATCTGGTAGTTCTCGATGATGCCATTATGCACCAAAGCCAAGTCACCGCTCATGCTCACATGAGGATGGGCGTTGGTAGCAGAAGGCTCACCATGGGTAGCCCAGCGGGTATGGGCGATACCCACATGACCGCTGCAATCCTTCTCGGCAGCCATCGCCTCCAGGTTGCTCACCTTACCCTTTGTCTTATACACATTCAGTTGATCCTCACTATTAATCAATGCCACACCAGCGCTGTCATATCCACGATATTCCAGCTTCTTCAAGCCATCTATAAGGACAGGATAAGCATCATTCTGACCAATATATCCAACAATTCCACACATAATTCCGTTACTCTCTTTTTAATTTGTTATTTTTTGATTTGTTTCTTCCAATCCAGGAATCTCAGGATGAGCGAGATTTGGTCCTCCCACTTATCACTCAATCTCATCGCCTCCTCCTTGTTATAAGCAGGATGACTTTTGGTGAAACCACTGAAAATTTCATCGATACAAACACTTCCCTCCGTTTCATAAAGGGTATTGACCAAGTCGAACATTCGGGCCTCATCACTAGGATGAAACGACTCTGGATGTTCAGACAGCCAAAGATTGAATTTACTTTTACTCTCTTTGTTCATAAATTTATATTAAATATGATATACTCTTCTTTGTAAGTATACGATATCACCTCTCTATTACCAATAAGCATATGTTAGGCAGAAGCTGTTCGATACTGAAGTCAACAGGGAGAATCAGTGTCACACCATTGAGGGATGATTTTAGAAACACCCTTCTTCCATAATAGAAGAAGATGTAGCAAAACCATCCACCTTACTCAGAAAGTAATAAATGAGGCGATTACACAATCGCCTCTTTAATACTTTCTACGATGTAACGGACATCATCATCCGTTACCATCGGACCAGCTGGCAAGCAGACACCCACCTTGAAGATGGCCTCACTTACACCATTCACGTATGCAGGAGCATTCTGATAAACTGGCTGCTTATGCATAGGCTTCCACACTGGTCTTGCCTCAATCTTCTTGCTCAACATGAAGATACGCAATGCCTCCACATTCTCATTCGGCTGACAGTCAGTAGTAGGAGAATCCACCATGTGAATCACACCAGCAGCACCACCAACAGCAGTCTTCACTACCTCCTTATATGCATTCTCCTGACCTTGAATCTTCAACTTCGGATCAAGAGTCACAGTACAGAGCCAGTAGTTGGAATCATAGTCAGCATTAGGCGCCTCATGCAAGGTTACACCCTCAACATCCTTCAAGAGTTCCTTATACAACTCCTGCACATGCTTATGATGAGCGATGTGATCCTCCAATACTGTCATCTGACCGCGACCGATACCTGCACAGACATTACTCATACGGTAGTTGTAACCGATGGCAGTATGCTGATAGTAAGGATAAGCATCACGAGCCTGAGTAGCATACCACATCACGTTGTTCTTGCTCTCGGCATCCTGGCAAATCAAGGCACCTCCACCAGAAGTAGTAATCATCTTGTTACCATTGAATGACAACACGCCAAACTTACCGAATGTACCCAGCACCTGACCTTTCCATCTAGAACCGCAGCCCTCAGCAGCATCCTCCACTACAGGGATACCATACTTTTCTGAAATCGCCATAATCTTATCGCAATTATAAGGCATACCATAGAGAGCAACAGGAACAATCGCCTTAGGATACTTACCCGTCTTCTCCTTACGATCGATAATCGCCTTCTCCAGCAACTCCGGATCCATATTCCATGAATCAGGTTCAGAATCGATGAAAACAGGAGTAGCACCAAGATAAGTAATAGGATGAGAAGAAGCACAGAAAGTAAAGCTCTGCACGCAAACCTCATCACCAGGGCCTACGCCACTAGCCAGCAAACCCAAATGAACGGCAGCAGTACCAGCGCTCAGCGCCACCACCTCACGAGACAACTCAGAACCATCGCTGTTCTTAGAAACGAAAGCCTTGAGGTCATCCTCAAAACCATTCACGTTAGGACCCAGAGGCACCACCCAGTTGGTATCAAATGCCTCCTTCACGTATTTCTGTTCCTCACCAGTCTCGCTCATGTGAGCCAAACAAAGATAAATAGTCTTTCTTTCTTCCATTTGTATATTGTATTTAAAATCTTTTAATCTCACAGATTCTTTTGACTTTCAACAATCCAATAAAGCCAAAATATCCAATAACACATCCAAGAGTATTATGTATTACATCATCCGTTTCACAAAGCCCTTTGCAAAAGGCGAATTGTGAAACCTCAATAATCCCCGATAAGCAGATTCCCAATAAGAGAATTTTCTTGGTTTTAAAACCAATTCCTCCAAGCAGCAATCCTATCGGCATAAAGAGCGCAATATTCAGCAGCACTTCAATCAAGTCAGCAGGATAATCCACCCGATTCCAAATATCAAGATAGTTCCAAAATGGCATCAACTCGACATGTCGTTCCATGACGCTAGCTCTACAGATCACGGTAGAACAAAGAACCAGGAAATAGTACTCCGCAAGCAATGCCCCAAGCACGAACCTCTTTGCCCTACCCCCTTTCATCACCAGCATTCCTGTCACGATTGCAACAGAAAGCACAAGAAAGGAGATAAGCACATACTCCACAGGAATCCGAGGATTCAGCCATTCATAAATTTCATCCATGAAGAACTACACTTCCTCCCCTGCAAACTTCACTTTTCTACCCAGCACGGTAGCGAATATCATTTCGATATCCTTCCAGAAGGAATAATGACGATAGTAATAGCAGTTAAGGCGAACCTTATCTGGGTATATCACCTTGTCATTATACTCAGTAGCTATTTCCTGCATAGGACGATTATCACCCTCAGCCTGTTTCTTTGCCACATACTCAGAAATCATTTCATCCTCCAGGCGATACTTCAGCGTAGCAGGACCAGTGATACCAGGACGAAGCTTCAGCACATCCCTGTCATCACCCTCCAACTTATCAGCATAACCTGGAACATCAGGACGGGGTCCCACAAAACTCATGTTACCAATCAACACGTCCCAAAGTTCCGGCAACTCATCAATCTTATAATGGCGAAGCTTCGCACCAAAGGGAGTGATTCTACTATCACCCGCTACCGATACCGATGAACCATTATGATTCACCACCATCGAGCGGAACTTATGACACTTGAACAACTTACCACCCTTTCCCACTCTCTTCTGAACAAAGAAAGCCGAACCTCCCGGCATCTTCTTATGAATAAGAAAAGCCACAAGCGGGAATAACCACCATATCAAAAGCAAACCGCAAAGGGATGCTACTATATCAAATAATCTTTTGAAAAACATATGATTCTTATCTAAATACCTTATAAGCAATCTTCTTCACCCATGGTGGTGAAACCAACATACAGAACATCATATAACCAAATACAGTTGCTCCGAAGCCATAACCTAGGGTCTTGTTGATAATCTTACGATCATGCAACTGCTTTTTTGCAAACACCCAACCATTACGTCTCTTTTTGAAAAGAGAATTGGTAAAGCGGAATCTCAGAACAACATCCTGCAAGTTGGCATGCTTAGTACCTTTACTCATGCCATCCAACCAAAGCATGGTATCCTGGTTCTGGCGATATTCAGGACGATATTTACAACCAGCTTTCTCGAAGAAGCTTTTTCTAAACAGAACTGCAGGATGGGCATGAGGATTTCTACGGGAGAAGAATTCATAGCATTCCCTTGGATCTTCCGGATAGACGATGGTCTTTCCTCTGCTATTACTATTCTCATCTATCTCCTCTATAGCTCCACCTACAACATCAATATCAGGATTTGCCTGCAAAAAAGCCATTTGCTTCTCTATACGGTTTGGCATGGAAATATCATCCGCATCCATACGGGCAACAAACTCATATCCTGCCTTAAAGCAAATATCCAACAAGTCATTTAGAACTATTGCGAGACCACGATTTTCCTTAAACCATTCTACACTAATGCGTTCATCCTTTTCATACTCTTGCAAACAAGCCTTTAAATCCTCCCCAACAGGACCATCCACCCCAACATAAAGGTGGATATTCCCATAAGTTTGATTCAAAATACTATCAAAGGACAATTTAATATAAGGAACCTTATCGTTCTTGTATACGGGTAAAATTACAGCAACTTTATTCATACTATTACATTTAAATATTGTTTTATCTTACTCAAAAATCTTATTATGTAAAAATGCTGTCCCAAGAGAAACTTACCTAAAATTTTTGCCTTAAATGACATATGAGCGTAGTCAATAGGATATTCCTTATCAAGACTATCCGTCATTCTTCCATATAAGTTTTTTATTTTTTCTTTATATTCTAAACCTTTATAATTTGTTGCTAACCTGTCAGAAGACACCGCTGCAGCTGTAAGGATGAATGCATTAACCGTGTCTGCATATATTGAATACGAACCATTTTCTATAGTTTTTACCTTTAAAGCTAAAGCTACCTCACCCCAAGGATCATCCATTGGGGTATGAGACAGGCTATCTTCATGTTGTATATAAAAATAGACAGGTTTATCAATAAACGATATTGTCTTAGAATTGAATACTGAATTATAAGTAAAAAGCGCCTCTTCTCCAACTTTGCAATTAGAATATCTGATACCAAATTTTTCTATTATTTCACGCTTAACAACCTTTCGAACTCCTCCCCAATTTATCTTTCCAGTCATTTGTGAACGTATAAAATCATTCATCTCCATGCTTTTATATTTAGAAAGATATTCCTTGCGAACAACTCTCCCACTTTCATCAACAGCTTCAACATCTATGAAAACAACATCTTCATTATGAAGAGAAAGTAATCTAAAATAATCTTTATCTACATAATCATCAGAATCTATAAAAACAATATAGTCACCTTGCGCTCTAGAAAGACCAGTATTGCGTGCTGCACCAGCACCAGCATTTTCTTGATGAATTACTAGTATTCGTTTGTCCTTTTGAGCAAATGACATACACATTTTCAGACTCATATCTTTAGAACCATCATCAACTAAGACCAGCTGCCAATCGGAATAAGTTTGCGACAAAATACTTTCTATACATCTTGGAAGATAACGTTCAGCATTATAAACAGGAACAATTACAGATATTTTCATTTTTTTATTATTTTTGCGGGGTTACCTACTGCTGTTGAATAAGGAGGTACATCATTTAAGACTACAGCATTAGCTCCTATTTTGGAATATTTGCCAATGCTAGCATTATTTAATATTATGCATCCAGCACCAAGAGAAGCACAATCACCAATCTTGGTTATTTTTGTTTTATCAGCTTCTGCAATTGTAACATTTTGAAATATTTCAACGCTTTTACCAATTTCAACATTACGAGCTATTATGATATTATTCCATCCATGATATAATCTTATAGGAGTTTTGATCTTACAGCAATTACCATAACGACCAATTCCAGAGCAACTATTTTTTTTTGTCTCTATATGTCTTAAATAACTAATTATTAGCATTTTTACCCCCCC
>UMLJ01044194.1_pt1 | contig 80743 bp, 80 predicted proteins | sample 1966521 | NCBI WGS metagenome assembly UMLJ01 (sample SAMEA4836199, study PRJEB28245) | human gut metagenome | biome: gut microbiome; material: fecal sample | place: Denmark | collected 2008
AGGAAATTAAATATATGAACTGGAATCCTTATTTGACTAAAGCAATTGTTAGTGGAATTATTGGAGTTACTTCTGGAATAATTACAGTAAATATAGCCGGTAAACAAAGAAAAAAATCATGTAAAATAAAAGAAAAATCAGAAACAACTAACACTGTTCAGGAAAATGAAAATACAACTACGGTTAATAATGATGAATTTAGTTCATCACATTTTAAGGACACATCAATTGTTTATGACAATGAAACTGGAGAATTATTTATAGGAAAGAAAATCAGTAATGAAGATTTGGCAAATTTTCTTTCTATATTTCAAGATCCATCAACGAACAATAAAGAAAATGTTTCCAGTTCTGATGATTCAACATCAAAAACAAATACATCTTCTATAAACAAAGAACACCCTACAAACCAGCAGTAGATCCTGTTATATCTACTGCTGAAAACATAAAAGATGAGACATCATCACAAGATTCTTCTTATATTGATATATGTCTTGATACATGGTAGATAACTACTCTTGGGATTGTCCCAAGAGTAGTTATCTATTTATTATGATTATTTTTTTTATACGATTAATTGTGGATATATAGATTTGGCAAATGAAAATCCACAGCTTACAGCATCAATTGAATGTTCAGTAAGTGTATTTTGAAAATCTTCAAATGGAACATTTGGATACTGAGAAAATGTAATAGCTTTCTCTGAATATTGTTTTTTAAGTGCTTCAAGCATATCTACTTTAAAACTATTTCCTGTTCCAGACATAACCATTTTGATAGTTTTAGGTGAAATTTTGTGAAGTTTACTTGCAGTCTCATTAAGATTACATTCTTCTTTGTAGTAATACATATTGAAAAGAATGTTATCTATGGAAAAAAGACAGAGTAATAATGACCTATATGCATTTGGTGTTTTTGGATTATAAAAACTATCTTCACTGGCCACATAGTCTGGAACACTATCAATTACAAGTTTAGTAATTTCTTGTTTTAAAATATTTATAGCTACTATTTGTTTTCCATGTCTATTGGTAAGTTCTTTTTGTTTTTCAGCCATCTTAGAAGCTTTGATAGTACCATATTTAAGTACATCAAAAACTTTGGTAACAATGTTGTAATTTGATATAGCCCAACCGGTATTGTTCATACCAGGGTCAAATGAAAGAATTCTAATACAGTTTTGATTGGTTATAGACAATTTACTTGTTCTGGCCATACAAACAAATACCTTATTGTGATAACTGCTTAAGTTTCTGTTCTTGGTACCAAGTACCAAATATCTCCCGCATTTCTGTATAGTTAGGCAAACCAAAATAATTGTGACCAATCCATACCGCATTTTCTTTTGGATTAGCTAATCCACCAAAAAGAGGTTCAATAACAGATCTATCCATACCTTCTATTCCAACACATGTATATAATTTTGTTTCTTTTGAAATTCCATAGGTTGAGTCTGTAGTAGGATAGATTGCAGAATAGTCTTGGTCTGCTCCGTATTGTAAAACCATAGTCTCTAGATTGTTTCTTTCAATGATACATTTAGTTCCAATATCACAAGTATTATCAGCTTTAAGTACTGCCCCACCTACTTTACCAATAATACTGTCAAATGGTCCCTTCATATTTTTACCAACGGTAGCATATACTTTTGGTTTACCAATATATTCAGGATGATTAGGAAGTTCATGTAAACAAAATTCAGCATATTTATTTTTAAGCATGACTGATTGTTTACTGAGTTCAGATAGTGGACTATTTCCTGTTTGACGATACATGGATGTCATATCTGTATTTTTCCACTCCATTAACTGAATAAGAATGGCATCCATGATGTTGTACACTACGTATTCTACAAATCTTGTTGTTTGCATTTCGTAGTGACCGCCAATATTATCAAATTTAAGTTTTCCTTCCCCTACTTCCTTCGTTGAGATAGCGTCCAGACTATAAGAAGGTTCTTTAGAATTAACTTTACGTACACGATTATAGAGTAGCATACTATCCACAAATTGTGAATACGATGTACAATCAAACCAATGCCATTTATCGACAATATGCTGAACTTTTTTCTTATCTTCTTTAAAATAAGCTTTTCTGTATTCTTTGGGAACTGAGGGATCACAAAAAATATCTTTAGGATCTATATCGAGTTTTTTTAACCTATCCATAATAGTTGGAATGTCGTATCCGATATTCCAAATACCAATAAAATCCATTCGTTCTTCATGAACTCTAGCAAATATCCAACGAAGAAGTTCTTCTTCAGTATCAAAAACTTCTACATGGAGTTTAAAGTTTTTATAAGTATTAGACTTTTTACTAAGAGGCCATTTAAAAGGTTGATTAAGGTATTTTGCAAGAAGGTTGTGAGCAAGTTCTATGATATCATTTTTAGTGGCTTTATGTTTCTTTTGATTAGAATCATATTTCCACATAAAACTATTGTGAACTGCTGTGTATATATTTTCTTCTGCAATAAATGTGATACAATTGATTTGATCATCACCAAGAACTGATTTTTCAATGTCGAATGCACCAGTAGTAATTGGTACTACTTGGTGTTGAGCATTGTGTATATATCGTTGACGAACAAGTGATTCCATACTTACATCTGCCCCATAGATATAAGGAGAATCACATATTTCCATAAGAGACATGCGTTTATATGGATTAATATCTAAAATTTTTTTAAGATGATCTACAACATATCTATCTTCAATGGTGTAACAATCTGTTCTATCTAAAAATTCTGTTTCTTTTTTATATTTGTGATTTCTAAATTGCGGCTTAGTGATATATACTCTTCTTTTGGGATTTTTGATGATACGAAGATTATTTTTTACATTTATGATGTCGTGAGTTGTTTTATCGATAGTAACTTCTTTTTCATGTACGACAATAGCTGTTCCAGAATCTGTCATTGCATAACAACTAGAGATCCATTGTGTAGAAGTCAAATAGTTGTTAGTTTCAGTATTCATTTTTTGTTCCTTTAAATTGGTCATATATAAAGTTACTTTTCTACAATATTAAACGTCATCCGTTTATTTTTAAATATATATTACATTTTTGATATTGGGTGTTCCAGTATTGATATAGAAATAAAAAATGTTTCTATATGTTAATCGTTTAATCTCATATGAGGTATCCATATGGCTAAAATTCTTGAAAATACTGTAATTACAAATTTTTCTTTCTCTGTCCACGACATTGAAAATTCCAAAGATTCTGTTCTTGCTATGCTTCGTTCTTTTAGAGTCATGAACAAAGTTACCGACAATATGTGGAACAATATTGTTGATAGTATTGTTCGTGAAGAGTATGAATCTATTAAAAACAGCAAGTCTGTAATGGATTTCTTTGATAATAGAATTTCTGTAAAGGCAGATCCTACATTCAGAAGAATTGTAATTACAGATGCTGATGAAAACGTGATAATCGTTGGATATTCAAACGGTTATTATCAGACAACGATCAGTATTGCTAAAGCCGATAAAATTGATAGTATTACTCAAGAAGATCTTCTTAATTTCTTTAAGATTTCTAAAACAATTCATTAAAACATTTCTCTCGATATGAATGACATTTTATTCTTTTGATATTGTTATTAACCTTTATGTTATTCATATATTAAAAAGAAAATTTGCTTGAAATGATCATACACTACCTAGCGATATCGCTAGGTAGTGTATGATTTTAATTAATCAGTTTCTTTTTTTTTTTTGAGGTATATGGGCCATAAAGTCATTGACAATGCTGTACACTAAAAATATCTCTCGATATGAATGACATTTTATTCTTTTGATATTAAAGAGATATTAGTGCATAATATATTAGGGAAGATCAGGGTTGTCAGAAGGCTTATTGATATCAGGTAGATAAGATTCAAGACCAACAACCTTAAGAATAGCACCTACAGGACAAGTAATGATGGGCCATTCACGAGTATTCATGAATACACGACGATTGACTTGCTGACCATCATTAGGAGTGTAGTTAGCTACGAATTCACCACCATCATTGTTGTGACCAAAGTTCAGATCGGAAGCAGGATCACCAGGACGATAAGGAACAATAATGATAGTATTCTTAAGATAGTTAAAGGCAGAAGTGATCATTTCAAGTTTTACACCAGAGTAGAGCTTACGAGTATATTCGATAGGCTCACCAGGAGTTACTTCCTTGAAGATCTGATCACCACTCATACCAGATTCCATGAGATGAGCATGGATCTGAGGAATGGAGAACATGTTTTCGATGATGGGAGAAGAAGTAAGAACCTTATAGGTAGGAACTTCACCCTGATCAAGATTCTGCAGATAAAGAGAACGATAATGAATAATGGAAAGAACCTTATTCATATAAGCCATAACGAATTCGCGAATATCAGAGAGCATGTCTGAAGAACGAATAGATACGGCACGAGTAAGATCAATAGTACCTAGGAAGATTTCAGGATTGACCTTAGTACCAGAAACGAATGCGGAATTTACATCATGACCGCCATAGTTTTCCTTATAATTAGGATCACTGCGTTCATTGATAACACGGTCATATACAGACTTCATAGTCTTCATGAACATCTGTACGTTTCTGTGGTCAATACCAATGGACTGAATTTCCTGAGCAACATTAAGAACGTGTTCAGGAAGAGCTTGTTGCATAGAAAAGTCTACAACAATGGTCTTACCCTGAGGAAGTTCGTAAGTAATCATGGTTGTCAGAGAACGAGCAGCCATGTTAGTCTTACGAAGGTTTTCTTCAGAGAAGCGAGCTTCTAGTTCATAACCAACGATCTCAACCGTGCAGCTATTTACAAGATTCTTCAATTCATCACTGGGAAGCTGACCAGAAACAGAACTTACAGGACGAAGAGTGGGAGAACACATTGCATGGACGACAGCAGTCATCAGGTTGATATCTGCAGAGATATCAAGAATTAGCTGAACGTATTCAACAGACTTATCAACACCTTTGAAAATTTCTGTTGTCTGAGGATTGGTAGGAGTAGCATCCTTGTCAAGCTGAATACCAGCCAGGAATTTTGTAGCTTTGTCAGCAGAGTTGTTGATTGAGGTCTGAATCATGTTAAGCTGCGCAAGAGGCAGAGATTCAGTATCTAAGAAATATTCTTCAGTAGTGCTGTCCTTAGTAATCTTAAGATGAACACCCTTAACGATGACACGTTCAGATACAAGGTCAGTGTAGTTAATCTTTTCAAAGTTGATCTTCAGAGGATCTGTGGAAAGATCGAAAATGTTAACACGACGATTAAACTTAATGATACCATCAGCAACCAGATCATCCTCAGTATCATTGACCTTCATGGGAATGATAGGAGTCAGTACCATGTTGACTGGGTCAGGATTGCGATATAGATTGATCAGATTGTGACGATGGTCGAAGGAGTTACGAACAGAACCTTCTTTATTTTGAGAAGCAGCAAGATCGTAATATTCATCGTAGTTGATGACATAGCTGATAACAGAACCAGCAACAGTCTTACGATGCATAAAACGAGACATGATACCCTTATGAGGTTTCAATAGAGTAACAGTGAGTGCAGCTTTAAGGTCAGGAATAACCTGATCCATAGTTACACCGAAAGCTTCTTGACCAACGTGTTTATTGTAAGACACATCGGTAAGGGCACCAGCAGGATAAATAGTTTGAGGAGTACGAAGGTTTGTAGCATTGCTGGTATCAGTAGAGAAGTGACCAGTAAAGGCATTGCTGTTACAATAACGGCGAAGAATTAGAGCCAAGTTAGTAACAGTAGTCATGATCTGATCATTAGGAACTTTACATTCTCTACAAAGATTGAGCAGATCTGTAGTCATGGAGCTCATCTGATCATCGTCAAGACCATGACCAGTAAAAGCTTCTCTACCATATTTTTCATTGGGCTGGAACAAAGCATTGAATTGTTCATTAGCCCAGAGCTGGCTTTGGTTAAGAAAATCAATTACTTTGTGATAAGTTCTACCAATTTGAGATTTTCTGCCAACTTTTTCAAAATCAAGATAGTTTTCAATAGCTGCTATAGGCAGATCATTATCTTCAGCAACTTTTATAAGATCAGCTTGAAAACTTTTAAAAAAGTCTAGATGGGTACTATTATTCATGGACTATTACTCCACCAAGGAAATATAAATGCTAAAGTTATTGTGAAATTAGATAAACTAATCTATTTTGATAGGACGGGAAAGAAGTCTAGCAAGAATCAATTTAGTTGTATCAGCAGAAACGAGATTGATCCATTCTGTTGCCCAAACTTTTAGAAATTTAAGATCCTCAGAAGATAATCCGGATGGAGGTGATGCAATGATTTTATTGATTCCCACAATCATCTGTTCTCGTTTAATGTAATCTGTCAATGTGTCATCATCAATGATTTCTAAAACTTTTGATACTGGATCATCTGGATCGTCTTCTTCAGGTGTGTCTGTTTTGTCTGTATAATCAGAAGAAGATTCATCATTAGATACAGTGTCAAAAGAATTTTCTTCATTATCAGAAGATACATTATTTTCAGATTCTTCATTTTCATTGGATTCGTTAGTTTCAGTATCTATATCATTATTGTTTTCGGAATTGCTAGTATTTTCTGTAAATGGATCATCTTCATCACTATTTTCAGTAAAATCATCTGCTGCTTCCATACCATACTGAGTAACTGATTTGCTTAAAAATCGTAACTCTGGGTATTTGTTGAAATCAGCAATCATTTTTTTGGTAGGATCTTTGGTAGATAAATAATCTAAATTTTTACATCCAAGAGAAGTAAAAATGAATTTTATAGATTCTGTATCAGATAGATCTATATTAAAGGTATGGTGTAATTTCTTTAATGTATTTGCAAATAATGTACGTGGCTTTTCATAGTTAATAAATTTATTGTTAGTTTCATTTTTGAGAACAGCACGAAGTGTTGCAGGTAAAGTATTGGTTGTTCTATTTGTTAAAATTCCATAAGACTGTATAACATCATAGAACGTTTTCCAAGATTTGCCTGACCAGTTTAATTTGCAAATATGTTTATAAACTGGAGAATTTTGAAATTCATTAAATTGAATTTTGTTGTCGTATTTGGTAAAAGAGACAGGTTTGAATACAACTACTGCACCATCGTCTTCTCTTTTTATATAGGATGGAACAAGAAGAATTGGATTGTAAAAAGTATCTTCTTCTTTATTAGTGTATTTGGTATTTGTAAATGTTGTTATGAAAGGTGTATAAAATTCTTTTGGGAACATACGATATGTCTTAGGAAAATAACGATAATCTTTAAACATATCGGCTAATATTAAACCGCCATTAGATTTATTTGAAAATACGTTTTTGCACGCATCATAATAAATGCGTAATTTAGAATCAGTTACTAATTCTTGTTGATGATCAAATTCTAAAGAATTAAGAATCAAATTAAGTTTATTCATATAAGTAAAGAATTGATTATTCTTTTTATTATTCATATCCCATATGCTGTAAGCAAGGAGATATTGCTCCATAAGAACAATCAATTTTTTACTGAGTGATATATTTGGTAAATGAAAAACATCTTCAATATCTTGGGGAAGTTTAGTAGTCGATTGAGAAGATGTTTGATTTTTTATTGGCACCAATCGTTTTACACTTAAATATTTAATCATGATTGATTGTTGCTCCTTGCTTTTAACAACAATAATGTTGTTTACATGCCTAAATTTACATAGCATTACAGTGTGAAATTATACAGATTACAGAAATTAAATTTAATATATTGATTGAATTTTATGTACTCAAAATGATTTTTTAATAGTTTATTTCTACTCAGGAGATAAAACTGTGATTACGTTATCTACCGAGTTGTTTCTTAATGCAGCAGCTCTTCTTATCAAATCAAGAGATGAATATTCTAAAGAATTAGTTGATGATCTGCTTAAATTGTATTATGATGAAATTAAAAGAAATCCAGTAACTGATACTGCTTTAAACAAACAATTTGTACAGTTTCTTGATCAGCTTAAAAAACTTCCTGCTGATGAAACTACATCAGCATTAGAAAAATCCAGTTTAATTGTTAAGTTTTTATCAAGTCCAGAAGTCAAACGTGATGAACTTCTTATTGAATCAACAAAAGAACTTTTTAAAAGTATAGAAGAAAGTAATGACGAAAATTCTGTAGAAAAATTACAAAAGAGATTAAATAATTCTATTTTGTGGAATAAAATTAATAGAATGAATAAATCCATCGGAAGTAAACTTATTGCTTGTACTTCTGTAATGGATGAAGATAAACAAGAAATGTATCTTAATGATGCAATTAATTTATTAAGAAAATCAGTTGAACTTGCACAAGAAAATGGAAAACTCGCAAGTGGTGCTGTAGAAAGAATTTTATTTTCTGATAAAGAATCTATTAGAAAAGCACTTGAAAAATATAAAAAAAATACGGTTACTGGAGTATTGAAAACAGGATTGCAAGGTCTTAATGCAATGCTTGGTAAACGTGGAGGATTTGCCAAAGGAGAATGTGCTTGTATTTTTGCATTACAGCACAATTTTAAATCTGGTTTATTACTGTCAATAGCTAGAGGATTTGCAAGATATAACATTCCTCAAAATATTCCTATTGGTAGAAAACCACTCATTCTTTTTATATCATTAGAAAATGAAGCAAATATGAATATGATGCAGCTTTATAGAGTTGCATATGAAACAACATATCAACGTTCAGCTGATGGTATGTCAGATGAAGAAATCATTGCTTTTACTCATGACTTTTATACAAAGAATGGTTATGAGATTGCAATGGAACGTTATGAAGGTCGTAAATTTGGATTTGATGAATATGTAAATCTTATTGAATCATATGAAGCAGCTGGCTATTGTATAGAAGCCGTTCTTTTAGATTACGCAAATAAAATGAAAAAAGGTTCTGTCAATACATCAGATAAAAGAGACGATCTTGCTATTTCAGAACTTTTTTGTAATTTGTGTAATTTCAATAAAGTAAAAGGTATTACTTTTATTACGGCACATCAGTTCAATCGCGATGCTATGCGAGTTTCTGTCGAAGGAAAAAATAATGTAGTAAAGAATTTTGGTTCTTGGTGTGCTGCGGGTAGTATTGGACCATCACAGGAAATTGATTTAGAAATATTTGCACACTTAGAAACAAATCACAATGGGAAAAAATTTCTTACAGTCCAACGTGGTAAACATCGATATGTAGATACTACTCCAGAAGCTGCAAAATATTTTGCGTATCCATTTACACCGTTTGGGATAGGTGATGATATTGACGGAGAACCACAATTTGTACGAGATATTTATGTATCAAGCGAGTCAAATGCAGAAGAATCTGTAGAAATTGATCCAGGAGTATTTTAATGAATAACAATGAAATTTTTTTAAAATCATTTACAATAAGCAATGAAAAGATTGTTTCTGGAAAAGAAATTTCAATTGTAAAACTTGATGAAAATTTTATTCAATTATTTAATAACATTCAAGGATTGTCATTATTTTTTAAATTATTTATCTCCGGTGTTGTAAATAGATTAAATTCTTGTTATAAAAAAGATACAGAACAACTTATTATTGAAAATAGAAAAGAAGATAGGATAGTATATCCATATCTACAATTTACTTTACATAATTCTGGATTTATTGGTTTATCATTCGGATTGGCTTATTTAGATGATAATGGTCATATCACTGAAAGTAAAAATTTGTGTGTTTTTGAAACACTTTCAGTTCGTATGGATATAAATATTCTAACTGAAAATGGCATGAATACAAAACCGATTATTGTTCAATTTGTGTAAAGTATATTATCCCACTCCAATTGGAGTGGGATAATATACAAAGTGATACTATGATCTTAACAATTTTCTGATTTTGCTATGGAGATACCACATATGACTGCAATAAACACTTTTGGAGCCAGTACAATTCAAACGAAAAAAGATTTAGCCAACACAAGAAAAAGTGTAATTAAAGCTGGAACAGAATATCCAGTTCCTCCATATACTGTTGGCTTGGATAAAATCGCAGTATTTCTTAATGGTACTCGTCTCATAGGTTCTTATAAAACACTTGAAGATGGTGTTGCTTATTATGAACCTGGATACAAATATGATATTGGTTCCTCTATTATTTTCAGATCTGATATTGCAATAAGTGATGAAATTTTAGTTACTGTTCTCGATGGAACTGATGATTCTACAATAAGTGATCTTATTAATCTTGGAAGTATTTTTAATACTGGAACTAATGCATCTGACTTTGGTGTAGTTACTCCAAAAGTCATTTCAAAAATTATTGATACCAAAAGAATTTTTTTAAATGGATCAGATGTAGTTTCCATTTCTCAAGATTATACCGAAAATAAATATAATTCACTTCCAAGCAGTAAAGCTCTTTATGATGCTTTAATGCAATTACAAGAAAATATTGATCAAATTGATCCAGATAGTAATTTCTTTAAAGATAATACTGTTATCACTCTCCCACTTTTATCTCCTTCATTTGTTGAAGGAGATACCGATTGGGAAATTGAAAACTGGACTATAACAGTAGATAATACGATAGCATACACAAGAAATGATTATGCTAATAAAGTTACAGTAGCAAATAGTGTTTTTACTACTGCAGGATATCATTTTTTAGTTGTTGATATTGAACGATTAGATTCCGGAAAAATTTTAGTTATTGACAATGCTGGTGAAACTGTAGGAGAATTTAGTACTATTGGTACTCAATATTTAGAATTTGTTGTTGATGATCCTACAATATTCACGTTAAGCTTTGTGGCATCTGAAGTATTTCCAGATGAATCTATAATTATTAAAGAAATCAGACTGCACAAGGTAACAGATAGAATTAGAGATTATCTTATTTATGCAGTTGGAAATCTTGTTGCCGAAGGTGGATTAGCTTCTAAAGAAGATGTAAATACTGCAATTGAAGAAGCAGTAGAAACACTTACAAATAAATTTACAATTCTTATTGATGAAGTTGGTGATTTAGCATATGCTCATATAGAAAATAGAAGTAATCCTCATAGTGTTACTTATATACAAACTGGTGCCGCTGCAGCTGAACATACACATAAATCATCAGACATAACAGATCTTGATCAATTTGTGGAAAATTCTGTTATAGAAGGAACGTCTGGTATTGTTAGTGATCTTAATACACATATTGCAAATATTAATAATCCTCACAGGGTCACAGCAGCGCAGGCAGGGGCAGCACCATTGGTGCACACACACAAAGTTTCTGATATATCAGACATGACAACATATATATCGTCTGTATCTGATGACATAACCAATACTATTAAAGAATATGTAGATGGTGTTACAAGTGGAACTAGTGATTCCTTAAGAGCAACTCTTAATGCACATATTTCTAACACTAATAATCCACATAAAGTCACATATCTTCAAGTTGGTGCGGCACCGGAAAGTCACACTCACTATGTTGCAGATATTAAAGACATGGATGACTATGTCTCCAATGTTGTTGATGAAATACATATATATGTTGATAATGCAATTCAAGAAAATGGTTCAACATCCGATGAAAATCTAACAACTCACATTAATGATAAAACTAACCCTCATAAAGTTACTGCGGCACAAGCTGGAGCTGCTCCAGTAAAACATGAACATAACATTAGTGACATTCTTACTTTATCTGATACATTGGATGAATTGACTGATAAACTAGATAATAGCATATCTTCATTCAATGTTCACTCAGCGAATACGAATAATCCTCATAATGTAACAACTGAACAGATAAAAGCTGCACCACTTGAACATACTCATAAGGTTGCAGATATAACTGATATACAATCTTATTTGACAAAAATAAATGATCTTGAATTGTCAGTTCAAACAAATAGAAATTTAATCAGTGCTCACACGACTGATATTGATAATCCTCATGAAGTTACATATTCTCAATTGGGTGTTGGCGATATAGGAACTGTATTTTTGAATACAGGTAGTACAAGTCCAGTTATTCATGTTCCTATAGTTAAAAGATTATACATTTGTGAAACAACAGAAGAAGTAGAGAAATGTAAGAATAATATTCCAAGTATGAAGGAGATGTTTAATAGTTGGAAAAGAATCTCACATGCTAAAAGCAATAGTACGAGCGCTCCCAATATTGTAACAAATCCTGGTGGTCAACCAGCAGCCCCATCAGAATTACTTACCTGGGAATACGATGCAGATGAAGATATTATTCGCAACAATACTAATAGTTATAGTTATCTTGGATTAATATCCCCGGATAAGTATACTGAATATGAAACAGAAATTATTCTTAACGCAAAAACAAATGACGATGATTCAATTGGATTTATTGTTGCGTTTACTATAGATGAAAATGGAATAGAGCATACATTATCTGTAACAAGATCCCCAGGAGGTAATAATAAGTGGCAATTGGTGTATGATCTAAATGCTGATCCAATGTCTATATTGTTATCAAAACCAAGTGCGTTGAAATGGGGAAATGGAAATTACGGTGCAACTAAGGAAGAAGCCGGATATACACAAACTGGTCCCACCAAGCCAGACGGAGATGGTACTACAGGATGGTCAGCACATCCTAATGGAACTCGTATTTACGTTTCCAGAAAAGGAAACATTATAACTGCTAAAACTACTGATATTGGTGAAGCTGATGCGGATTTTGTTGAAGATGCTACAATAACTATGAATTTAAGTTCTAGAGAAATATTGACAAAATTCATTAGACCTTGTAACATCGGATATTCTGTTAGATCGAATCCGTATTCTACGTGGGATGTTCAATATTTTAGAGATCCGTCTAGTAATATTTATGATGTTACTAGAGAAGTTGCAATTGTGTTTGATCAAGAAACAAATACTTGGGCTGATGATACTTCAATTAATATCTATGAAGCTATGCGTCCAGGTACTTTAGGTTATAATTATTTAACTAATAAGCTTTTCTTTATAAGAGAAAACAATGTTGAGAGAGTAGCTATAAGTTCTATTCCTATTATAGATGGAGGAGGACTTAATGTTGATTCTAATGGTAATGCATATGTAGACTTTTCTACAATGCCCACAGATAAATTTGAAGTAATGTTGAAATCGATTCGAGTACCAATTTGGATTACATCAACGAAATATTTTTATGTGGATACAGCTACTGGTTCAGATACACTTACAGAAGGTATTGGTGAAACAGTTTCTAAACCTTTTAAAACCATACAAGCTTGTATTGATTATGTAACAAATAATTATAATTTAAATTCAAATGCTGTAGGAATTCGTATATTACCAGGAACATATAACGAATCTCTTAGACTTGGTGAATTTACAAGAACTACAGGATATATAAGCATTTATCCTCACGAAGATAATTATAGTGTTACTATAAAGTCTAATAATGAACACACTATACGTGTTACTGGCGGATTGTGGTATGTACGAAGATGTGTTATCGAAAATAATGTAACAGCTATAAATGATGATTCGAATCATTTCTTATCGTGTGTTACTGCTACTGAAAGTGGAACCATAAGGTTAGAAGGATGCGATATAAATCAAAGTTATACCGGAGATGCTCCTTCTGGTAATATAATAGAATTACGCACGTTATCTGTATATGGTACAAGTGCTACAATTCAATTTGAGACTACAACTGGAACTAGAAATTGTTTACGTTTTCATAAAGGCAATTCTACTGGTTTGTCAGTATTATTTTGTGAACGAGGCGGTACTATACAATGTATAAGTTCACAAAATAGTCAAGATTATGTTACTATCTATTGTGAAGGGGAAGCTACCAGATTTCTTGCTCTTAATAATGGAAAATTTTATGTTATTGGTGGCGCAAAATACTATACAAAATTTGATATAGTAAGTGGCAAATCTGTTACTGGTCAGAGATATCGACTTCTTACAAATAGTTTATGTAATACTGCAAGTCAAGGGCAAGATTATTTTCCAGGTGATACCGAAGGATCAATTGAAACTGCTACATATTGTGTTTATAAATAAATAATTTCATAACAAAGTACATATCTTCCAAATTTGGAAGATATGTACTATTTTACACCATATTGCATTTTGGCGATATATTTATGGATTAAATATAATTTAATTTTTAAATTTTCTTTCAACATTTTAGGAGAAATCCAACATGGAATTGCAGAAGAAGGACCAGCAAAAGAAACCTACTTGGCGTGAAATTTATTTAGAAGAAACTTTCAATGTGTTGGAAGATTGTGGTTTTTACAACAGACATTGTAAATTCCCGCGTACTATTAAACTTCCTATCACTTGGAAAGAATGTATGTGTGAACTTGGTGGGATGGGAAATCAATTTAGTACGGTTCTTCTTGTATCAACTCCTACAGGTGGATACCCTGTTGGTATGGCTTTATATGGTGTCAAACCTAATGGAGTTCAAGCCACAGTTAAAGTATATGAAAAATCCTATGTAGGCATCGCTACAAAACATTGTGATTATACGCATTTAGCTATTTATCGTATTTCCAATATGCGTAAAGAACAAGATTTTGTAAATATTGAAGGATATTCTTTTGGTACTGTAGAAGCGGTACTTTGTTATAATGCAAGTTATTTAAAAGATGGAACTTGTAAATCTAGCGATGAATCGTTATTTACTAAAAACACCAATCTTGATCTTTTAAAGAATAAACTTCTAGAAAAACTCTCTATTCGTAATTGTAAAACACCTATTTATATTGAACCGCTTATTCGTTTGAATTCCAATATGAATCAAGATATTCTAAATTTAATTGATGAATGTCTTGAAAAATCAGAGAATCATGTAGATCGAATTGGATCTCAATATGGTGCAGATCAACTTGAATCTTTCTACACTGATTTTATAAATCAACTTGAGGAATTACAACATAAACATCAGTTTGTATACGTAAAGTCACAGACTGAATCTTGGTCGATACATGATGGTGACGATCCATGTTGGTATACTTCAATTGACATATTCTATAACGATAACGGTGATGCAGAACCTCTTCAACTTTATTCGAAGTTTTTTATATATAAACACAATGAAGATAGTTCTGTTGTAACTGAAGACGGAGTATCTCTTGTAGAAAGAAATACCAATTTCATGAGACAATTTACACGTAGTTATTTCATGACGTTGTTTGGATTCAAATCCTGGCAATACATGATGGAAGAATGTAAAGAAGACAAGATGAATCGTAATAATCCTAGTGCAGTATATTCCAAATATTATCTGACTACAAAACAATTTTTTACAAAATCTGATTTGACGAAATAAAATACATCATGAAGATAACAGTGCGTTTAAACGCACTGTTATCTCATGTAGATAGATTAAGATTACTCAAAAGGAGTAAACAATTCTATAGATGTCAGGAGTTTTTACATGGAGAAAAAATTATGGAAACATCTAAGTTAATTAATGATACAAAAGTTTATATAAAAAAAGATCTGGCTAATACCAGATCGTATACTATTGTTACAGGAAATGAATATCCAGTTCCTCCATATATAGTCGGAAAAAATAAAATTTTTGTATTTGTCAACGGTACTCACCTTATTGGATCAATTGGAACTATTACTGATGGTGTTTCTTATTGCGAAGTTGGAGATACTGGAGAAATTTCTTCTTCTATTCAATTTGCTGTTGATATTATTCCTTCTGATGATATTTTTATTTGTGTATTAGATGGTATCGATGAAGCTTTAGATGATCCTGATATCATTGGTACTGTAATGACTTTAGGATCAGATGTTACTAATTATGGAGTAACTACTCCAAAAGTAGTTTCTAAAATAACCGATACAGAAACACTTCTTTTAGATACACAAATTGCAACTGGAATAACACATGATTATGAAGAGAAAAGTACGAAAAAATTAGTTTCAGCATTTGCACTTCGTACGAGTAATAGTGTATATGATCAGAAAATTTCTAATATTCAGAATAGTGTTGACAATTTAGTTCTTAGTTCAGTATTATCTGAAGCTATTGCAGATCCATCATTTGTTGATATTTATTGGAAATATAGTGGATTTACGATTGATGAAGGAACTGCTGTCTATACGAATGCTTTTGATAAACCAGGTATAAATCAAGCTAATATACGTTTAGTTACTGAAGCTATTAAAAGTCCCGGAACATATTTTTTCGATGTTGAAATTGGTGAACTTGCTGATGGTAGCGATATTACTTTATTTGACAATGAAGGTAAAGTAATTAAAAAATTTGAACTTGCAGGTACGTATTGGTTTGAATATCAAGTAACAAATCCAGCTATTGCCTATTTTGATTTTGTAGCTAATAATGTATTGGAAGGTTCTACAGTACGAATCAAACGTGCAAGCATTCACCATATACGTGATGATTTTGATACATATATGAATTATATTGCTATCAAATTAGCGTCTGGTGGATCTGGATTTGTTACAACAGAAGTATTTAATCAAACAATTAATGAATTACGTACTGAATTACAAAAATATACAAATGATGTTGTCGGCGGGTTTGAAGGTCTTATTGAAGTACATACTTCAAATACGTCAAATCCACATAACGTAACTGCTGCTCAGACTGGAGCAGCAGCTAAGACAGATTTTGATGCACATGTCAATAACACTAATAATCCACATAAGGTTACAGCAACACAAATCGGTGCTGCATTATCTAGTGATTTGACAGCACATACAACAAATTTAAATAATCCTCATAAAGTTACTGCTGCACAACTAAATGTTCCTACTATGGCACAATTTAATAGCCATATTAACGATACTAATAATCCTCACAATGTAACGGCTAAACAACTTGGTGTTCCGTCTTTAGAAGAATTTACAGATTCGATGGAAGAACTAAACTCACATTTACTTGATAATAATAATCCCCATAAAGTAACTAAAATTCAAGTGGGTTTAAGTAATATTCCAAATTCTATTTCTGATAGTACTGATCTTGACAGTAATGAAACTCTTGCTACTTCAAAAGCAATTTTTCTATTAAAAACAGATTTTACAAATAGAATATCTGATCATATTGATAATTTTGAAAATCCTCATAAAGTTACTAAACAACAAGTAGGACTTGGTAATCTTCCTAACGCAACAACAGATTCCATGTATGATTCTGATGTTGAAACATTGGTAGTTGCTAAAGTTACTAATGATATTTTAAAGATGATTCAAAGTCATGAAGGAGATTTAAACAATCCGCATAATGTGACAAAAGAGCAATTGGGTATTGGAAATATTCCTACAGAAACAACAGATTCAATGTACGATGCAAGTACAGATAAAATCCCAGTAGCCAAAGTCACTAATGACTTATATTTATATATTTCAGATCACGTGGGAAGTAGAGATAATCCTCATAATGTAACAACTGAACAGATAAAAGCTGCACCACTTGAACATACTCATAAGGTTGCAGATATAACTGATATAAGTACAATTACAAATCAGTTAGCTGAATTAAACACTAGAATAATAAACACTGAAACAAAAATAAATCTTCATACAGCCAATTTTGAAAATCCACACGAAGTAAATAAACAACAAGTTGAACTTGGCAATGTTGAAAACTATAGTGTCGCATCTGTCGAAGAAGCCACAGAAGGTCTTGTTGATGATAAATATATGACTCCAGCTAAAGTAAGATCTTTTGTAGAATCATTGTTCTCAACAAGTGGAGTCGAATTTAGTAAATTACAGACTACATACATTTCTCACTTTACGTTGGATAACGAAACAACTACATCTGCGCGTTTTAGCATTAAGAAAGGAAGAACTTATAAGTTGAAAATAGAAGGAAGTGATCCTAGAAATATAGCATTGCGTATTGATAAGACACGACTTTCTTCTTCTGGAGATATTGTTAGGAATAGCATTTGTTATCCTAAAACGTTAACTGTTGGAAATAGTACAGTTACTGCTGTAGGTTGTGATAATATTTCCTTGGATCATTTTATTCTTATTCCAAGTACAGCTGGTATGAATTATGCATCAGGAGAAATAAGCATTGACACTTTTGGTATGGTCGTCGATGGTGTTTTAAATAGTAGAGTATTGGATGATTCAGGATCTCCTGTTGTTGATTATGGTTTTCCAGTTATCATTTCAAGTGGATATATCTCTACTAGTTATTTTGATTCTGTTCTGGATTTGACTTCACTGCATGTTGAAATAAAAGATACTTCAGTAGCTACAGATATGAAGTTTACGTTGTATGAATTGATTCAACCTGCATATGACATGACCGTAAGTGTTATTGACAATACTCCTGTTGGTAGTATTATCCGTAATATAAAATCTACTGCTCCAGTAGGTTATGCAGCACTTGATGGTGCTACTTTATCAAGAGCAAATAACAGTGAATTGTTTAAAATTATACAAGATGAAGATATATTGATAGAACAAACTGAATACGATCAAGCTATTGCAGATTCTGGAGAATGTCAATACTTTGGAAGTGGCGATGGTCTAACAACGTTCACAATGCCGACAGAGATAAAAAATACAAATTCTATTTATTATTCATATATGAAATTGAAGACGACTAATGCCGGTGATAGTATTGGACAAGTTGTTATTGAGCAAAGTCTTGCTAATACAAGAACTGAAGTTATTTCTGCAAATACTGAATATGTTGTTCCTGAATATACTGTTGGTAAGAACAATCTGTTTGTATTTATTAATGGACTTCACGCTATGGGTGGATTTAATCCTGCTAATCCAAATACAGTCACTTATAGTGAAGTTGGAATAGAAAAGCAAATTTCCAATACTATTAAGTTCCATGATGATATTTTAATTAATTATGATCTTTGTTTTATCGTATTACGTTAAGGAGAATTTTATATGGCTGAACCAAATGAAATTTTAGATGAACTTAAATTGTATGCGCTTCCTGGAACAAATATTTGTGTATATACACAATGTTGGAATGTTCCTGAGGGATATGTAGCTATGAGTACAGATAGACCTGCAGAAGAGTACATTGCCGAAGAATCTGGAAATTGGATTCTTCCACAAGACAACCCGCTTGAAGCTGAAAATACTATTATTAATAACAAAAGAAAAAAAGCTATTCTTGAAGAATTTCCTGTTCATAAACAATTGGAAGCCTTTTGTGATTACGTATCAGGAAATAAATTAAAAATGACGGAACTTCTTACTGGCATTGATAAAATTAGAGAAAAATATCCTAAAAATAAATAAAATAAATACAAATCAAGTTATCTACAGGAATAAACTCCTGTAGATAACGTTGTAATAATTATTTATATAAATAGATTATTTTTTGAATAAACATTCTAGTGAAGGAGAAACTACTGATGAATGTGCTTTTTGAATGTCCTGATATCAATGAAGAAATTATAAAAGCATCAGAAAATCTTAAAAAAATAGATGCTAGTGAAGAAAATCTTTTTAAACAAAGTGTGTCTAGATTACAATATTTATATAAAGTTAAGAAAGAATACGAAGCAAAATTTTTAAATAGTATGGAAGATGTGGCTATTGTTAAAGCTGTTATAGCAGATTTAGATGAAATTACTGTAACAAAAGGAAAACTTTATTTTAGTGATGGAAATGTATTGTTATCACAAAAGGCATTTCTTGATGAATCATTTTCACGCAGCAATACCAAGTTGTATATTTTTGATATGCCACTCATAGTAGTCCACATTTATCATAATTTAACAGATGACACATTTTCAGCAAATTGTTATTTTCCAAGATATGGAACTTCATTTAATTCTGAAAGACGTTTGCTTCAAGATCAATGGAAAAGTGTTCAATGTTTTAATTCCATAGAAAGTATTTATAATAACGATATCTATTAAAATGTAGAGCATATCCTTGAGGGAGATTTCTCCCTCAAGGATATATTTTTATTTAGTTTTTATAAATTGAATTGATGCTTGATTTGTTTTAAGACGAGAGTAAAATTGTGTTCAAGTCTTGTGATATCTTGAATGGTTACTCCATATAAATCAAATAATTTAGCAAGAGTCATACAAGTATCAGATAAAACAATAAGATCTTGTTTTGAAATATTTCCTACCCCTTGATTTAAGAAAGATAGAATTTCATTCATTCTAGCTTCACATGCTTCAAGGTTTTTATTGATTTCATTTACTTCATACTGATAATTTTCACTTTTCATTAGAAGCATATCAGTATTGGAAAATTCTTCCATACTAGGAAATACTGTAGAAAAATCTATAGTATTCGTTTTTCTTCCAGTAAAACACAAATTAAATTTCTGAAAACTTTTCTGGATATTTCCAAGATCAGTTTGATCACCAAATTCCATGACTTCAATAGTTTGTCCAGAAAGTACAGATGATTTTAAATTATTAGTGAGTGAGACAAATGCCATAGAACGTTCTTTCATATTCATAACAGAAAGACAATTCATACCAGCTTCAGTAGCAGCATAATAAGTAGTGCTAAGTTTGTTCGGAATAGGAATTTGCATCTGACTTAATAATTCATAATCAAAACTTAAAATTCTTCTCATAGAAGCAACATTGCTTTCATGGAAATATCGAAGTTCTGTTCTTTTAAGATTTTTATAGAATTTAAAAATGTTTGTTTTAAAAGTATTGACTATGTGCATGACAATATTGACAATACCTGAGAATAATCTAACAATTCCGTCTACGACAAAATTTTCTTGTCCTGAATTATCAGTTAGTTCTACTGTACGTAAAAGATTTTTTATTTTTTTACTTTCTAAATATAAATCATTAAAAGATTTTGTTTCAAAATTAGATATAGAAAATGTCTCAGTATCAATTTTATTTATATTTGTCATTTTACAAAAGGGATAAAAAGTTTGAGTTGTTGATGATAATTCCATAGTTGTGTCAGAGTTAGAAATTGCAGTATTTAAAATATTTTTTATATTATTTAAAAAACTATAAATATTTGTGAAGAAAAATTTAACTTTTGGATCTTTTTTATCTTCAGAGTTCAGTTGTTTGTATTTTACATAATTGATATCTATAAGTTTTTTAAAAGTTTTCATTATATTTGAAAACTTTTTAATATCAATATCATACCAACCAAGAGATTGTAAAGTTCCTATTGTTTTTGGTAAAGATTCTGGTTTAAAATTTTTTATATTTGTAAGATTATTATCAGAAATTTTAAGTATGGTTATGTAATTATTTAGTTGTTTTTCAACATCTTTAGCAGAGTAAGCATTTATTTTATTAGTTTCTTTTAAAGAAGCTGTTTCTTTGTTTGATTTGGTTTTTACTTTATAATACAAATCAAATAATCGATCTAATAAATCTATAATTGTAATTAGAACACTTGCGATTTTATTAATAGTATCTAGTGTAGAAGAAGTGGATGATTCGTTGTTTTGATTTTCTAAACCAGTAGCAAGAAATTTGGTAGTTCCTTTATAATAAAGATTTACATTAAATATTTGAGGATACTGAATTTTATTTTTTAATTCTGAAAAGTTAAGATTAGATATTTTGTAAGTGGTAAATTTCTTTCCTTCAATTGAATATGACTGAACTATTTTAGCATTAGTAAATTCCAATAATGTGTTTCTATCTATATTGTACAATTTAACATTATCTAATTTTTTTGGTTCAAACGATTTGATATTTCCAGATTTTTCAAATACAAGATCTACATCTATAGAGTTTCCATGTACTTTATATTCATAGTGGTCTATATTTCCCCATTTTTGAATATTGAAATATGATGCCGTATAGGAAGCTAATGCATAGTTGCGATCGCTAGAAATTGTAAATTGATCATAAGGATCATCTTGAGTAGCAAAATACCATGTTTTTATATTAGGAAGATTTTGAATGTTAAGAGCTTCCAAACCTATATCTAAAGATTGTGTGTAATTAATATCATTGGATTTTGTACGTTGTTCCATAGCAATATCTTCTTTGGTTAAAAATGGTTCAGTAACTATTTTTATATATTCCGCATAAGTTAAATTTTTATTTGTAAGCAGTTTATTGGTATCCACATTATCGTTGACAGCCACATTATTTTCATTTATTTTTTCATCTTTTGCCCATACTTTTAGTACATCAAGATATCCATTATCAACTTTGTGTATACCGGTAAATTTTTCATAGGCATTTTCTATCCAATATGTATTATTATTTTCTTTGAATAACACGAAACTGTGTGTAATTGTAAGTGTACTATTTGTAAAAAATATAAGTTTACATGAGTATTTAGCTTTGGTTAATTTATCGTAAATATATAAAGATTGATCATAACAGGTTCCAATTTTAGTTTTTTCCAAATTTTCTGGTTGTTGTACATGTTGTTTACCATTTTCAATGTATATTCCATATTTAAATGATTTCATATGATTTAATAATTGTTCTGGAATCATCAATTTTAATCCTTTTAAATTTTATTATTTTAATATTATTTACCAGAACACTTTAATCAGTGTTCTGGTAAATAATTTATTATTAATACATTCTTTGTACTCGTATGCGAGTAACTGGAGCTATGGTTATTGTATCAAAAATAGCACCAAAAGGAGAACCTGCTTCTTCTCCACTAGACATGAAACCCATTTTACCACATTGAAGAATGATATTATCAATAGGATTGGATGGATATGGACTAGCTGTAATACCAGATTGATCATTCCAATATGTGGGTCCCCACGTACCGTGATATCTAACTTCAGCTGATGGTTGAATTCGACTTATAAATGGATTATCAAAAAGATATCGTCCACTCAAAGCAAGAGAAGCTGTTACTGGAATAATGTAATGTGTTCCAAACGGTACACAAGTAATATTTACAATTGTATTGCTTTCAAAATAAACTTTAGCTATATAAACTCTTCTAACAATATTATCAGAAGAATCATACATTGTACAATTAGCAGTACAGAAGAAATCAGTAGCTCTTCCATCACGAAGAATACCTTCGTATGGTTGAAGAGCAGTTGTCCCTCCACTAACAATATTACTATTTTCATCAATGTCAACATAAATATACTGCGTACCGTTATCAACAATGGAACCATAATTAAGTGTAATGGCTTCAGTAAGAACTTTAGTATCGCTTACTTTCCCATTGTTGGCATACGCTAATTTCAATCCAGAATTAATTCGAATAGATCTTGCGGAAGCTTTAGTAACTGTGGCAATTCCTAAATCACAATCTTCGTTTGTCCATCCAGTTGTTCTACTAGTAGTATTTCCAGACATAACAGTTTGTGGAGACATGCCAGTATTAAGATTTAACCAAGTAGTTACCGCTAAATTAACCAAATGTGGAGTCATAAATTTATTGTTAACTGTACCAGCAATAGCTTCTGATTCGGTAGCGACTCCATAGTTTGGTACGTTACCAAGACCTACTTGTTGTTTAGTAACCTTATGAGGATTATCTAGATCTGCTATGTGATCGTCTATCGTTATTTTGACAAGATTGACCGCTTTAATAGTAGCAAGTTTATTAGTAGCACTTTCTGCAGGGTTGCTTGAAATAGCATTAGGAAGATTACCAAGACCTACTTGTTGTTTAGTAACCTTATGAGGATTTTCAAAATCGTTAACGTGATATTCAAATTCTTGTCGTAATGTATTGAGACTATTTGAAATATAAGTTGTATCTTCTCCTGGGTCTACAGTACCTTGAATACGAACATTGAGAACCGCGTCTCCAGTTAAAGCTTTTCCCCAAATATATTCGTCTGCTTTGCAAGTAGCTTCATAATGAAGTCCACCAAGTTCTATCGGATCTTCTCCTGCAGCAGATATTTGTTTGTCTGTTGGTGCGGTATTTGTTTCGGTATAATAGATGCTAACTGGTGTACCTCCTACATTTTTTATAGTTACACCAGTAGCACTACCAAAAAGTTTTAAAGATGTCCATGTATCATCTTCAAGTTTAATTTCTTTACAAGAATCAGTAACATTTATTATGATTGACATTCTTTTATTCCTCTAAGAAAAAATTAATATTTTCTGGAGTTATTCTTTTTGGATAATAAAGTACTCTTCTGATATATCCATCAAAATGATTTCCAAAAAATCTATCACAACCTAAATAAAGTGTTGTACAATTGGGATTAGGAATAGCAGTAACTTGTTTTTCTGTATATTGAGGGTCTTCATTGTAACCAAATAAAGCAGATGTTGCATCATAACCGTGAATAAGTGTTACCCATTCTCTAGAAGATTTTACTGACCAAGCATTTGTCAATGGAGCGTTTGCTTCAGTATACTCATTAAAATAAAATCTTCCATTGTGATTAGCTGGAAACCTTCCATTTAATCCAATCGCTATGTTGGAATTTGCAATAGTATACAATTCTTTATTTTGTCCAGTAACACTAATGGAAGAAACATTGGCTACATCAAATACAAATGTTCCAGCATTTGGATTGTACCATTTTTCAATAGGAGTAGAAACATTAGTAGCTTCTATTTTTCCTGCTTTATTAGTACTATGAATATACGGAGGTAGTGAAGAGCCTTCTACAGCAGTTGCACCAAAGATTGCGACACCTTTTCCTGCTTCACCTTTATAATTTATATCACCATCATAAATGTCCAGTGGATAAAAATCTATTTTGCAAGTAGATGACTTTCCGTTTTTAAATGTGATATAACATCTTGTCCAACCTCCAAGACATTTTGTCATTCCACCTGTAATAATAGATTTATCAGTAGTACTGTTCATAAATACTTGTTGTGTACTCAAATTGAAATGTACAAATGGATATTTTCCAGCAATACTGGAAGGAATGCGTATTCCAAAACTATCTCTTCCATTTGGGTGTACAAATATAGAAATGTTATATACGGTGTTTGCTTTAACATTTAAGTTATATGAAATAAGGTGTTCTTTTACTGTGGTCGGAGAACCATTTTCAGATATGACTTGAGCAAAAGTATTATCTTCTCTTAAATGTGGAATTGTAGTAGAATCTGCGATAGTACAATTTGATTTAACCCATTTTGAATTGGAGAAGTCTTCACTATAAAGAAAATTATTTGTTTTTTCTGGAAATATAGGAAATGCAGGATCTCCAACACTATAATCTTCAGTAAGTTTGTTTTCAGGTAAAGTAATGAATTTTCCACTACGATCCATCACATCTAGGGTGCTATTTCGTTGTACCTCAAAGAAATCAGGTAAACCGATATATCCATGAAGTGCCATAGATGGAATAGCATCTATATATGAACCTGGAAACATAGTTTCCCACAAAACTTCGTGTGCATCTGGATCAGTATTGTGTTTGTTTAAAAATTCTTTGACACCACGTACAGAGGTAACTTTATTTAACGATTCTCCTTGAAGAGTAGTATCAATATCTGCAATTTCCACATATTGAAAAAGTTGTTTAATGAAATCTTCTCTTTCTCCAGTATGACCAGATTTTAACCACAACAAATATAATTCTTGTAAGACGGAAGTACCCATCTTAATAAGAGTTGTGTGATGAGGATTGTTAAAATCTTGAATATGTCGCTGTATAATTTCTTCAAGTTCTTCTAAATATTCAGGTTTGAATATATCTCTTATTTCTTTAAGTAAATGAAAAAGATCATTTTTTGTATGATAATGATCAGATGTAGGAATTTGACCTTTATCAGTTAATGTAGTTAATTCATCAAACCCAGAGATATTTCCAAGAACTCTTCCTGTGGCTAACGGTGGGGTATCTTGAATAGCCATGCATGATCTCCAAAATGATTATTTAAATGTAGCTTCCTAATATCTTTTTTGCATATTCTTCACTGAAAGCTATTTTATCATATCTAAATGAGATAGCATTTGAAGAATCGTTTATTGTAGGAAATAGAATTTGTTTGTAATCGGATATTGCTCGAACACCAATTGTCCATTTTTTGTAATTTGATTGTACGAGTACATTGTTGTACATACCTTGTAATCTACAATAACATTCTAAAGTATTTCCGTTGTTTACAAATATAAAAAGAATTTCAGATGCAACACTCAAAGTATCTGAAAATAAATCACTTATATTTAATTTTGATTGTGTTCCATTAATAGTGATAATTATTTCATTTGTTGTTACATTTAATTGAGTAGTGATTGTTTTGGTATTGTTTTTTAAGGTAAATAAAGACTGATTAGCATACTTACTTTCAACACAAATACTATAATCAGTTCCAGTACTGGAAATGGTGACAAAATCATTTTTATCTTCAGGAATAAGTTCTGCTGGAACACCAATATATTTATTTAAATATATAGTTGGAGGGATATCAATGATATCTCCAAAAAAGATGTCATTAAGCAATTCTTCGTGAATATCCGTTATTTTAGCATTGTGATAATTTTCTACATAATCAGCCAATGCTTTTACCGTTGGAACTAACCAATCATCTTCAGGACTTACTTCTTCATTTATAACGTCTGTGATTTGAATATAGTTAAAAATCATATCTATAAATTCTTGTAATGTTCCAGAATATCCCTCAGATAACCAGGCAGAGTACAATATATTAATAACATTAACTGACAATTGTTCAGATGTAAGGTGATGTGGATTATCAGTATCAGTCACATGTTCATATAAAGACTGTTTTACTTCTTCCCATCGTTGTAAGATTTCGGCATCTTTTAAATTTTTAATAATGGAGAGCATGTCTTGAAAAAACATACTGTTAAGTTTTACAGATGGTAGTTCATTGGTAATGTTGTGCCATTCTGAAATAAGTGTAGTACGATCACTCATTGTTGTCTACCTCGCATACTGAGAAAATTAGATAATAAAATAATGTTAAGCATAGCATTGTTTTTATATTAAGGAGTTTTTAAATGGAGATTAATGATCCACAAATGATGTTTGATGAAGATATAACAACTAAAGAATCTTTATGGGTTAGACGTATGATGAAATTAGCAAAATTAGTTGCTGAAAATTCACCTTGTGTTAGACGTAAAGTAGGATGTGTTATTACCAATAAAGATCATCGAGTTATTTCTTGTGGCTATAATGGAAATATTCCAGGACATCCACATTGTACCAAAGAAACCTGTTACAGATATCAGAATAATATTCCATCAGGACAAATGATAGATCGCTGTATGTCAATTCATGGTGAACAAAATGCTATAGTATCTGCTGCTATTCAAGGTGTATCATTAGTTGATTCTCTTATTTATGTTACTACAATGCCATGTATTACTTGCATGAAAATGCTTCTTAGTGTTAAACCAAAGTGGATATTTTTTGAATCTGATTATGACATTAAAAATATACAATGGATTTTAGATAATGAAAAACATTGTCATATTGTTCAAGTTAGTATAGATGAATATGATAATTTTAGCTGGCATTATTTAACTAAAAAAGATGCATATAAAAATAATCCTACATACGTTACTCGTAGTCAAGTATGTTGAATAAAAATCAATAAAAGATTCTTCAGTTTCTAACGAAACTTCGAAGAATCTTTTTGAAAATTATAAATCATTGGCGGAAAAAACTGAAAAAGAACAATGGAAAAATGATCCAGGTAGATATTCGTGTTGTGGTGCACGTAAAATTAGAGGAATGCACATATGTGATGAATTATTAAACGAAGAATAAGAATTTAAAAGTTAATAAGATATTTTAACATGTAGGGATTTTAAGTCCCTACATGTTAAAAATTTAATTTTATCGTTTTCGTGGTCTAGGATATCCTAATACCGTGTGATAATAAAAATCATCATCGTCTTCATCTTCATCAGTACTTTCATTTTTACTATTACTTGAATTTTTATTATATTCTTGTTGATCTTTTATTTTTTCAGATAAAGACTTATAATTTTCAAAAAGATTCTTCGAAGTTTCGTTAGAAACTGAAGAATCTTTTATTGATTTTACAGTAGCATCTTTTAATTCAGTAGTGTCTTTTAAACTATTTATAAAATCATCTTTACTTTCTGTTGAATCAAATTCCACTGTTCCTGGTTTTGCTGTTGTAGTACCAGCAGTAGTAGTCGATATGTTTTGTTTTTCTGTTATTGTAGTGACATCAACATCAGTTATTGATGCTGTACTTGTTTTTATAAGGTCTTGTACTGTGTCGGACAAAGTGTTATCAAGACCAGCCATTCTTTCTTCTGATGCATCTGTAGTCAGTGAATCTTGTTCTTCATTTGGTTCAAGTCTACAAGTAAGCAAACCTCCACCGGCATACACAAATTCTTTATTATTTTCCAATGGATATATCGTACATTGAACTCCACAAAGAATACCATTAACAGTTTTATATTCGTTAATATCATCATAATGGTATATTACTTTCATACCTGGAGTAAGAATATACGGCATTGCCATTGCCCATCCAGATTCTAGCAATACAACATTATTTCTTGCAAGTTCACTTGTAAGAGCTAATACATTGTTAGTCCCACCAATATATCTATTATTGACACTGTTACTAATAGCTGTTTTATTGTTTTCTGTTCCAACAAGAAGAAGATTCTGATCTGAAAATTCTCCATTATTTCCTTTGGTAGTTCTTGTCAAATCTATAGCAGTGTCATTTCTAAGAGCTACAAAATTACTTCCGGTATTTTCAGTGCTTTTCTGAGCATTATTGACAATACGAGTATCTTGGTTACATAAAAGATGAATATTGTCATCAGCGTCATACGCATAATAACCATCAGATCCTTCGTAATTGTTTTTAGGTACGTTGTATATATGAAGAATTTTCTTTGTTTCTGTTTCTGGGTTGGTTTCAAGTCCAGGATAAATGTATAGTGTTCCTTGTGTAAAATAATATTCCAATCCTTTTGCATAAATACCGTATCTTTCTTGCATGAAGTCAAATACGGTTGCGATATTCTGCATTGGTGGAAGTGTAATAGTACTGTATACTTTTTGATTATCTGGAGGATATAAATTAACATTTTTAATATTTAAAGTATTAGCTACAAAATAGATAGCATTTTCTATGGTAGTGTTATTTAGAATAGCATTCATTTGTGACAATCTAAGATCATGTTCTTCTTGTGTAACAAGTTGCATTACTATTTCTATTTTTCTACCTAGAATTCTATCCATGTCATCAGCGTTAGATTTATCATCGTTTGTTGCTTTAGCTGTCAATTCTGCTTTAGACAATTCTTTAAGTAAATCTTCCGCATTATCGATAATTACAAGAAAATCATATTCAAATGGTTGAAGTTCAGTAATAGGATAAAGATAAATTTTATCTACTCTAGTTAATGTGAGTGCACAATGAATATCTTTATAATTTCTTAATATAAGTAATGCTTCTTGAATGCTAAGTGCAACTGAAATAGTTGTTGCATCCATAAAGTTGATTTCAAAAGTTTGATTTACTGAAAATGAATTGATTTGCGTTACATCTACAACAACATCTTCATTTTCAGAAGAATACAATTTACAAGTAATTTTTGTTTTACAAGGCAATGCATATTTTAAAATGTTGCATGCCACCCTATTCATTTGATCACTTGGAAGAAGATACATTGGTCGTCAACCTTTTTTGTAAAGTTGGAGTTATGTATTTATTGTATTCTTCCACGAGAGTATCTAATGCTTTATTTTGTTCTTTAGGTTTTAGATTAAGCATTCTGGATAATCTTAGGACTACAATTTTTATTTTTTCTAAAAATTTTTTTGATCTTTCAAGATAGTTTAATGTAAATTTGTCTAAGCTATGTTTATTTTCTTCTAAAAGTTCTACATATTCAGAAAGATATCTATAAATTTCAAAAACGTTTTCTCTTTTAGAAAACGTAAAAGGAATTTCATTATTAAACATATCTATCATATCAGCAATTGTATAATTTCCGTAACCAGTTTCTCCATAAAGAGAAGATCTGATAGGACCACATGTAGACGGATCTAAAAAATATTCATTAATCATTCCGTAAGAATCTGGAACATCGTGAAGAGGAAATCTTTTCTTATTGATATAATCAACTATATGTTGGTAGACAATCATTGAATCTTCCTCATCAAGTTATTTTTCGAATAGCTACATCTACAAGTTCCATAAGAACAGGAACTTTGTAAAAAGCATCCATAAGAGACATTTTTCTATATTGACTTGCTAATTCTAAAACTTTCTTAATATCTAATTCATGACGAACCAGATAATTATAAACAAGAAGTTCCAAATCATTCATAGAGTCAACGAAACCGTTGTAAAAATCTGTGTTAAATATATAGGATTTACTATATCTTATTGTTCCATCTGAAATAGAACAATCTGTACAAGTGCAATTGGAATCACAACAATTATTGCAATTACAATTGTTGTTTGTTTTATTTCCATTTATACCTGTTGTAGAATATGCAGCATATTTTCCATATGTCATAGAACCACAGGAAGATGCTACCATCGCTGGAGTATTTTTATATTGGTTGGAAATGCATGAACAAGTTGTGTATGCTGTACAAACTTTTTTGTTTGCAATACAATTACAATACATTCCTTTATATGGATGTTTTTCACCACCTGTGGTATGAATAGGTGGTAAACCATGAAGCATTCTTATATAGTCATCTCGTTGTTCAGCGTTCGTACCTTTAATAATAAAAACATCTGAATAACGAATGAAATCGTCAGGTCTGCTACAATAACAATAATTTTTACAACTAGTTTCTGTATAAACTGGAACATCTGTTGTGCTATCGTCAGTAGATTCGACTTGATAAAGCGTAGAATTTCCTGGTATATCTCTGCTATCATACCCAAGAGCAACATAATTATTATTAATAAGAGCATTGATATCAGTGGCAAGTGCTTCGGCTGCATGATATTTGATATGATAATAACAAGCTATATCAGTAAGTGTATCTTTATCTGCAGCATAAGTAAATTTGTCCCACAACGTTTTGTAATAATCTCTCATTCTAGAATAAAGTTGTAATGGTCTGATATCAAATTCTCGTATAGAAATTTTTTTACGTACAAATTCGGTAACATATGGATCGTAAATATTATCCGGACGAACAAATGATTCCCAATCTGGGCTAAAAAATTTGCGAATAAAAAATTGTTTAAGTTCTTTATTAAGTCTTTCTAATGTCATTAAATCGATATACGATTGCTCGTTGAGAAATGTGAGTTCACTTTCCCCAAAATACTTCTTTTTCTTAAAATAAACAGTTTCTTTGGTACAACTTGCTAACCAATCATACATTTCTTCATCAAGAAATGTCCAGCTATTAAAAGTAAGTTCGTAATAAGTTCCTTGTCTATATGTGGTTGGAGTTACATTATCTATGGTAAAAATCATAATCTTTCCATCACCAACATCAAGCTGGAACAAGTCTCCAATATAAGGAGTGAGTACTGATGGATAATAGATAGCTGTACCAGTTAAAGTGATAGTATTGTCATCATCTTCTTTTTCAGACTCTAATTGATTAATGAGTCGCATTTCAAGTTGATTTATTTTAGTAAAATCGCAATGAGTTCTATGAAGCGTATTGCTTAAATCTGCAGGAGCAGTACGAATATCTATTGGACCGATGTTTTGGTGAAAATAAGTAACAATAATAGGATGGCCATCTGGATATGCCATCAACATATTGTACGTTTTATTGTAACGTACTGGGTTATATGAAGTTTGAGTAGTATAAGTATCTGCTATATTTTTTAATTTATCTGCATTTTTATCAGTTGCAGCAAGATTGTTATCTGGTTGTATTCTATTTGTTTCTACAAGTTTTGTTTCTAACGAAGATAGTGTTTTTGAAGCGCCTGAGCGCGGAATAAGTGGCATTTTCTGTACCTCCATAACGATCTATCCAGTTATCATTACCAAAAATCTTATCATGAATATTTGTTTCTTTATTTGTAATAAAGAAATCATCATCTTTAATAAGTGGATACCACTTATCATTTAAATATCGTAAATCAGAAATTTCAGAAATAACAATTCTTCTTTCTTTATGGATGTCTTGACTTACAGGAATTGTTACTTTAAGATCATCATCTATTTGTAAATGTTCAAATCCTACGATATGTTCATCGATAAATACAGAAATATTAAAAATACAATCTCTGAAAAAACTTTCATGTTTTTGTATTTTCAATATTTCTTTTATTTTAGGATGAAGTTCGTAACCATCTCCAAGATCACCATTAAGATCGATTATAATTTTATCACGATATTTGTTATTTTTATTTTCTTCTGTTTTTTCTTCTTCTGGAAGTTCTTCAAGTAAAAACATGGCAATATACATTTGTTTATACGAGCGAGCTCGCAATGGTGTATATGGGGTTTGCCATGTATCGTAATAAGGACATTGAATACAATAAGGTTCAACGCCTTTTACACTGGTTTTTTGCATTTGTGCTTCAAGAATTTTTAATGGGTATGGCGCATCCAAACTTTCTATTGGATTATCTTCTTTTGGTGTTACAATCATATTACTTGGAACTAATTCATTATCTATAACACATGGATATTCTAGAGTCAACATATCCGGTCTTTGAAATTGTATATTAACTGTAAAATTGCAATCATATTGCGTCACTGATTTATTTCTTTTATTTTCAACTGGTTTATCTTCAGTATGATTGATTGTAACAAGCGGATTAATAAGTATTTTTTTAACAACAAGTTCATTATTAGTGGCAGTTCTATTAATATCAAAATTGCACATTTTGTTAGAACATATATCCATCCATTCTTTAAACTTCAATGGTTGTTTATCAAATTTTCTTAATTTATATAAACTATAAATCATAGCAAGAATATCATTAGGTATAGGGTAGTCATACGAAATGACTTCTGTAAATACCATACCTGGTGAAAATCTTCTATACATAAGAGATTGAAATTCGTATGCTTGATCTCTGTTTTTGAACATCATGACACAATTTAAATTGATGCACATGGGAAGAATCATTTCTTTAAGAGTAATTCTTCCTTGTTTATCAACAAGAAGATCTGGAAAAATATCTTGTATATGCGGAGTTTGTATCATGTGACCTGTTGGATATCTAAAAGATGTAAAATCCCAAGTCATATTAGAAGGATGAAGTGTTTCTACTGTTACTTTAAGTAGATTTTGTCTATTAATAAAAACATGATTGATACGATGGTTCATAGGTGCTGTCCATCCGGTATCAATGTAAATTCTATCTCCTAGTATATACTGATAATGTAACTCGTTGACAATTTTGTGAGTTATTTGAGTTGCCACTGGAAGAACAATATGTGTATCTATTTCAGATACTGGAGAATATACTCTTGGCATAAGGCATTTTTATCTCCCGAATAAAAAAATATAATAATTATCTATTCAATAGGACTTAGTCTATAAGATTTTGTTAACAATTTTTATTTGGAGAATTGTTATGTCAGCAAAAAAGGAAACAAAAGTAGAACTTAAAACTATTTCAGAAATTAATGAACCATGCTTTGAATTTACAGTTAAAACAACTCCTCCTATATCTTTTTGTAGTACTGGTCTATTTTTTATGTCTTTAGCTCATGAATTTGGTAATATAAAATATAAAAAATATTCATGGAGAAATGATCCTGAAGGAAGTAATTCTCTTCCTGAAGATTCACTAAATGCTATTTTTAGACATGTCACACTTATGCAAATGGGATTTAAATATGATAGTGAAACAAAATTTTTTCATTTAGGTCATGCTCTTGCTAGAACACAATCCTTGGTATCAAATACATATAGAAAAATTTTAACCAAAACTAATAAAAAATTAGATACCAGAGCTTTTTCTGAAACGTTGTTTACAGCATCCAAAACAAGTTTAATATATGATTTTGAATATATAAATTTGCTTGATCAGATTTCTTCAGAAGTTTTATATTCTCTTGGAAAGATGAGTGATTCTCTTATTAATAAAATGTTTCCTTCCAAGGATAATGTTATTTATTATGAACAAGCGTATCTTGATACTGTTCAAAAGTGTATAATTATTCTTATGACAAAAGATAGAATTATTGATATTGACAGTTTACAAAAAGATATTCTTTTGGAAGATTTAATTTTGTACAATCTTCTTTTTTTGGCTATGACTTATACACCGAATGATATGAAATATGCTTGGGACTGGTATAATAATTTACCTAAAAAAGATGTTAAATGATATAATTATTAATTGTTGATAGTAACTCACTCATTTGAGTGAGTTACTATCATAAAAATAAATTTATTTCTTTTCAGATTTTTCACATTTTTTAGTATCAGGTGATTTGTAGAAAAGTTTATTATTAATAAGAGTACCTGCTATCGATGATACCACAATAGCACATGTTCCAACTATGATGTGTTCCCAACCTATGTTTCTAGGAACAAAAAACATACGTCCCATATTTTCTACTCCTCATCAGATTTTTCATTTTTCTTAGTAGAAAGATATGCCGTAAGAGAACTAGAAAGTACATTAGTAGCAGCTATAGCACACGCAAATACAATATAATAACTGACTCCCATGTAGATATACATAATTTTTCCCTCCCACTAATAATTATTTTTTTAATATTATTATTAGTCCTATATAATTTAATACACTGTATATTGTTATTATATGTAAAAATACATACTTCCTATTAATAGGAAGATGTTTGATCAGGTACGCCGTATGTTACCTTTTCATAAAGATCATCCATTTCTTGTTGAATATAACCTTTAATACTACTATCAAATATTTTTAACCATGGTTTTGCATTTTGTATTCTTTGAGTTAGAATACGCAAATCTCTACACAATGCCTGATACATGACTGTTTCAGGTCTCCAACTATAAAGAGTCATAATAAGTTTGAGTATAGGCAAATCTCGCATAATTTCCATGTATTGATATTGAATAAGATGTGGAACATCCAAGTATTTAAAACTGTATTCAATTCGATCTAAAATACTTCCAGATGGAAAAACTTTTGCAGAAAGAAATGAATTGACTCGCAATTGACCAGTACGTATTAACTTGAATGTTCTAAGGAGTTCATTCATAGCTTCTTCATGTCTTGAAGTAACATAGCCATATTGACGATCACTAATTTTTTGAACTGATGCTATATCTTTATAATCAGCAATTTTATCTTCAATTGCTACACAAAGTAAAATTTGATTAAGTAACCATATTTCTTCAAGATCTTCAAATGCAGTGTTTAATACATGACGATGAATAAAATTGTGCATTGTTTTTTCTGGTTCATCAGGAAGATCAGTTATAAGATACTTGTAATATTTAAAAATAAGTGAAATAGTATCAATAAAAATAATTGCATGTGTAGGTTGTTCTGTTTTAAATGCAATACTATTTTTTAAAAAATTAAGAGTATATTCTTTTGAATTATGATACCAAATATGCACTGGTTTTACCTTTTCCCAAGCATACCAACTTTTTTGAAATGGTAAAATGGAAAGGTAACTTATAGTGTCTATTGGACATAAATATTCGGAAGTACTAAAGAGAAGTTTTTTATCATAAAAAACTTTTCTATAAGCACATCCGTTTTTTACAGGGTCAAATATTTCTTTAAATGAATTTCTATAAAATCTTAATGAATTGAGATAACGATCATAATCATTTTTTTGCAAATTTAAATGATCTACATCTATAAGAGATAGAATATGTTTGAGTATTTGAACACATCTGCTATTTCCACCATAATTGAGCATATAACGACGTTTTAATTCATCTCTTTGATAATTGAGAGCATTTAGATATTGCTCCCATATAGGAAGAGCTTTTGGGGTCATTTCTCTAAAGTGGGATTGTAATGCTTGTAGCATGCTGGACTCCGATTATAATGTAATTAATGACGTACAATAGTTATATGATGCAGATAAATTTCAAACCCATTTCTTTTCGTAAAAATTGTAAACATATATTACTACACTGAAGTCGAATTGTAGTTGGATGCTACAATAAGATTTCTTTATAAAAGTCTGCAGACTTGTAACATTTTAAACTCTCCAAGGAGAAAACAAATGGCTGAAGCACCTGGTGTGAACATGATGGGTTTTGCTGCCGTCGACGGCGATGAAGTAAAAACTAGTGGAGTTAATGATTATCATTCCGGAAATGTTTCTGGACCTTCGGTAGTTTCTACTGGAGCTCGTGGTGGAGCTGATAGTGCTCCTGATTTTCGTATTCGTCTTCTCGGAGCACAGTCTGCTTGGTCTTTGTCTGAAGCAGGTGATACATATCTGAAATCTTTGATGGAAAAGACTCAAGAATTTGGATATAAATGTGAACGTCTTCCAAAGACCAATGGATATTTGTTCCATGATGGAAATCTTGGTGTGGCAATTTATTTTGCAGAACATTATATTAATGCCGCATCAAATGATCCATATGCTCCTACTTCTCGCATTAACTCCAAAGTTATTGACGAAGCGAGCGATATGTTTCCCAACATCAATCCTTTGATTGCTGTACAAGTAATAAAGGAAGATTATAAACTTGCCAACAAAATGGCTGAGTATATTGATCGTGTTCTTAAGTATGGTTTGTCTTCTGTAGTAACTATTTCTGATTTGAATTCCAAGTCAAAGTATGTATTCCGCATTACTCAGAATGTATTTCAAATCAAAAATTATATTGAAAAATATTCTCCTCATGGTGTTTTGCCTCACGTTCAATTTGGTGTCGCCGTTGAGTTGTGTACTAGTGATGATTATACTCCTCGTCGCAATGAAAATGAATTCAATTGGATTCCTTTTGTTGTTGTAGGAGCATATATTGATTTTATAACTGTGGAAAGTGCATATAGTCGTCGTCGTGATGAACCACGCATTCAGCCTGTTGTTCATATTTCGGCGATTGAATCTCCTATGCCTTCTCTTTATGTTCTTCCTGTAGCACTTGCTGCTGCATTTCAGGTATTTATTGGTAACAGTTCTTGGATTAAGGTATTTTCTGATTTTACTGGAAAGCAACCTAATATTGGTTCTCTTCTGTTTGATGAAGAACTCAATCGTCCTGCAATTGTTACTAATGTAAAGGCTCGTAATACCTTTATTGATGAACAATGCCTTGATGCTATTATGGTATTGGATATTCTTGAAGGTAGAGCTACTATTCCTGGGCTAAGTCTTCTTACTCAGTCTAGTGAAGGTCATGCTATTGTATCTTCAATCATTGGCAGATTCTTCACTGATGAACGTGTAGGAGATGATCTTGGAGATATCGTAAGTACGGTATATGATGAATATTGCGGTATTGTCAATGATGCTGGTAGAACGGTAGATACTCGTTCTATTGATTATTTCCGTGTTATTGCGGATAATCCTGATCCTAATATCTTTAGTAATTTCTTGCGGCATAGTGATGCTCCTGAAAACCGTATTCTGGATATTAAGGATGCTGGGTTCAATGACATCATGTCGTATTATACGAATTCCATGTGTGTGTTTGAACCTGAAGATCTGAAGATTATTACTGCCAATATTGGTCAATTCTTTACTCCGATCATGGACGATGATGTTCAGCGTTCTATGTTTGGATTTAGTTGTTCTTCTGATCTTGGTGAAAGATTCCGTAGATCTTTTGATAGCCCACTTATTCGTAGTGCCGGTCGTTATGGAACTTCTCGGTATTCCCGTAATGGTGGCAATAGTCTTCTTTCCACGTATCGTGCTCCGTACCGTCGTTAATTTGTTATAATTGATAATAATATCTAAAGTGAGTGGGTATCTGTACACCCACTCACTTTAGATGATTTATATTGATATTTTATTTTTGACAAAAATCAATAGTTACATTTAAATAAGGATGGTAACGTTGTAATGTCTAAAAATAGAATACTACGGTTGGTTGATTATGATAAACTATTTCATGAAAGTTTAGGTGCTAAAGTAATAAATAGTGGATATGCTGCATCCGGGCAAGCTATAGGGGATCATATTCGATCACTGTTTTATCAGATTGATGATGGTTTGGGATTTGTTCCTTCTTGTGAATGCCAAGAATTTAGAGGCACTTATTTTCTAGGATATGTTTGTCCATATTGTGGAACTGTAGTATCTTCCCAATTTGCGAATAATTTGGCTAATGTTAATTGGGTTGGTATTCCTGATAACATGCCAGATGTGTTGCATCCGGTTTTTTATTGTGTAATGCGAGAATGGATTGGTAAAGCAAAACGTATAAAAAATGGTACATCTAAATCTAGAGGAAGAAAAGTATCTCTTATTGAATCAATTCTTAATCCTAAAGAAGATCTTCCTTTAGATGTACAAGGTCACATTAAAAAACAAGGTTTTACTTATTTTCGTGAACATTATGAAGAGATTATGGATTTTCTTTTGAATAAATATCGCGGAGCCAAATTTAATAAAATGACTCCGTATGTTAGAAAAATGTACAAGATGTATAAAGATAGAATGTTTACTAATAAACTTCCTATTTTACATCCATCTCTTCATCCACTTGCAAGAGAAGGCAAGATGAAAGCTATTGATCAATCAGCTGGACTCATAATGCCGACTCTTACAGATTTAGCTACTGCCGCATTTTCATCTAAACGTTGTATTACTTCAAGTAGATATATTGACAATACTCTTTGGAAAAGTTACTCTAAATATATTATTTATTTAGAAACAATTATAACAAAAAAGCTAGGTGATAAATACGCTCACTTGAGAAGACATGCCATTGGTGCAAGAACACATTATTCAGGTCGTGGTGTTATCGTACCTATTGTGGAAAGACATATGGGAGATGAAGTTCATTTACCATGGTCTATTGCGCTCAATGGATTGAAAAATGAAATTCTTAATGTTTTGATGAATCGTGAAGGCTATGTTTTAAATGATGCACTTGCTAAATTTATGCGAGCTCTTACGATATTTGATGAACACATTTATGATATTGTTAATTTACTGATTAAAGAATGTCCATTCAAAGGGATACCTCTCCTTAGTTGATATAAACATTTGATTCTGATCTTCTGATAAAGCAGTATAAGTTCTTCAATAATGGGGATTGTTGATGAACAAAAATATGGGATATTTTCATCTTACTGAATTTGATTGTCCACAAATACGATTGTATGAAGATGGTACGTTTTATGATGAAATAAAACAAACCATTATATCCATTCCTAAGAACGATGGTAGAATATTTTGTTACTCTCCAATACAAAATAAAAATATTCGTTTATCGTATCTTAAAGTACGTAATTATTATTTTAATTCACCTTTTTCTTCATTAAGTAGAATATTTTTTACTAGAAGAAGTTTAAAATTTATGAATATGTCCAGATACATAGTGGATGATATCGGACGAGTATTCTCTTTAATTCATATGATTTATTTAAAAGCAACTTTGGATTCTAAAGGATATCCAACTGTAAATATATCAGACGATAAAAATGAATTGGGTCAATATAGAGTACATCAATTAATAGCATTAGCATTTATTCCTAATCCATTTAAACAAAAAATAGTTAATCATAAAAATGGTATAAAAACTGATAATCGAGTTGCCAATCTGGAATGGTGTTCAATTTATGAAAATAATGTTCATGCAATTAAAAATAATTTGGTAAATAGAACTATCAATGATGAAGAAACTGTTCATGCTATATGTAGATTGCTCCAACAAGGTTATAGTAATTCAAAAATTGCGTACAGGTTAAATATATCCCCAGAACTTGTACGGAGTATTAAAAAAGGTGCACACAGGCACATTTCACAATTTTATGATTTTAAAAGAACTGCTGCTTTTCCTTATATCAGAAGATTGGAAGAACAAAATTAAATGTTTATATCAAATACTAGGGCCTATCGATAGTGATATTGATAGTGCATACATCATTGAACTGCTGGAAACTCCTGTTAGACTACTCTACTACAACGTAAGATGAAAATCTAAGCGTGATATGTTAGAAAAAGAGTAGGTAGGGACAACCAATAGGGTAGTTCATCAATGAATGAACTATACCGGCAGCCAAGTACCTAAGTCTTACTCATTCGTAAGATATGGTAAAGGTTCACAGACTAAGTGGCTACAAAGTCAATCCATTTTTATATGGTAAATGGTAGTCCTGCGGTGATGGTCTTATTTGTGTCATTTGACAAATAAGATTGAGATATAGTCGATATGTTATCGAAAGATAATCAGTGCGAATTTGTGGGATGTTCGTTACGGTTGATCTTCTGACGAAAGATCAATGATGTTCGTAGGTTAGGACGTAATCCTACTTTGATACACGGAGCAATTCAGCTTGTATATTTTACAAAAGTTAAAACAGATATATTCGATAAGACCGTTGGTTTGTCGCCTTTGATCTGCAAGGCACCAAACGCGGATTATGACGGTAAAAATTCTCGTTGCCGTCAATAAATTGAGGAATGAATCGGGAAAGATAGGCATATCTAATCCGAGTTCGAAGGCTAGTAGTAATATACTAGTCAGACGCAGAGCATAGAAGTTGAACCTTCGTATAGAAGAATATAATACTTCCACGAGTCCTCAACATCGTTTGTACTACGATAGCAAGTAGGAGATGAAAAGTTATGCCGAACTGTGCGTATAATGCAATATTGTAAGTATTTTTGGTGATAATATTTAAAAATACTTACAATTAAGAAAAGGCACAGAACTATCGGATAAAAAGCCGATAGGATAACATCCACATGGACGAGATGTGGTTACAGTTTATTAAGGAAATGAGCATGGTACAGTATCTTAAAAATATGCATCCAAGAGAAACTATGCTCAATGAATCTGAACTTACTATTAGTGGTATGGTTACACCTACTACACAAAGTAGTATTCACATTAATAGTTTTTTGGCTACTGCGATTGATGTTCCTGAATCAGTTCGTTTTGAATTGACATTTTAAGTAAATGTAGTATAAGAGTGAAGAGGTATACCTCTTCACTCTTATATTAATAAAAAGGATAACTATGACAACAATAGGATTAATACTTGGTATAATAGCACTTGTTATTGGAATAATTTCTACGTTTAGTATGGTTTTATTGATCATTTCATTTATTGTTCCAATTAGTATTGGAGCTACTATATATAGTTTATTACAAACAATCAATACCAAGATTTATAATCTTTCTGTTAAAATATTTAAAGGATAAAACAATGAATAAATACAACAAAGAAGATATTTTATATTTTATTTCCTTAATTAGAGGAGAATGTCATTGTGTCAATATAGTTACAAAACAACCACATGAAACAGTAGAAGAATTTAATAAATTAGTTTTTACAAAAGGTGATTGTTTTAGATTTGGAAAAATTATGCAATTTGTTTATCCTGAAGCACATCTTTTGTTAGTGTGGATTAGATGTAAAAATAAATCTAATGTTATTGAGACTCATTTGATTGTAGAAATAGAAGATTCTTATTACGATATAAACGGTGAATATGAGTTATGCTTATTTGATGAAGTAGATGATTTTGATTATGTTGTTAGAAATTATAAACCTTTTTCTATGAATAAATATATTAAAGAGGTGTGTAATAATGAAAGAAGTTTCGGATAGAGAATTTAAAAGACTTACTTTAGATATAAATAGCTTTAAATTTTTGAATTTTTCTGTATATATACCAGAGCTTCTTACTAGAGAAGACATATTTGCATTATACAATTCTTGGAATGACGACATAAAACTTCCCGAATTATTTCCAACTATTTATCTTGAATTTAAATCAAAAAATATGTATGAGTATTTTATAAAAGACGATAATTTTGCAGAAATTAGAGATAGTAAATTCTATCAAGATGTACAAGATGGATTTGGGTATACAGTTGACACTAAATTTGATTTTATTCAATATATCAGTTCAGACGATGTTTTAATACAAAATAAAATTTATGTTGAAGAACAACATGTTCGAGAAGTGTTTTTGGATAATAAGAATATTCAATCTGAACACAGTTATTTGAATATTTTAGGATATCAATTTGAAGGATTAAGACTTGCTAAAGAATTTGGATTGGTTATTTTGTTTGGTTTATTTCGTATGAACCACAATACTACAAAATCTAAAAATTGGTCTAATGTAATAAGAAATTTGAACAAGGGTGATTTTATATGAAAATGTGTGAGTATTGCTATGAATTGTTTGATGTACATTTGGAACATTGTCCTATATGGGGATGTACTGGAAAGTTAGTAGATATTGATGAACAAATATGTGTTGAAATTTCAGCTATTAATAGAATTTTTAAAAAATTGAAGGTGCCTTTAAAGACAACATTTAGTTGTGCATCTCATCCAAATAGAGCAGTTTTTGATCCAACTTTTATAGATAGAATGTATTATATTTCATATCAACCTTATGTGATGTTTGTCTTGCCTCCATTTGTATCTGAAAAAGAATATGTTAAAATATTTGAAAACATAACTTGTTCCTTAAATACTATTGTTACAGATAAACATCGCTATGAACATCCTGAAATTCATTTGACAGTAGAGAAAAATGAATTTAAAGAATTTGATACAGAGTTATCTTATTCAAGAATTATTATACGCTCGCAAGTATGTAAATTTGATGATGAAATAGGAAAAGATATTTCATATGAAGAGCTAGAAGAAAATAGAATAGTTGCAAGTCAACTCTTTGTAACTTTTCTAAGAACTGTTATTAATAAAGCATCTGATTTTATTATAGATAACGGATGACTGCAATATGGACACAATAAATCTATCGGTTGATATATTGCTATTTATATCTATTACTTTAGGTATTGTTGCAATTGTGAGTATGGTGATTGTAACAGGAGTAATAATTTATATTCAAGGTAGTGAAATAATAAAAGCAGTATCGTATCTTATCAAACATCAAAAATTAAACATTGGGTTAGAAGATTTTGTGTGGAATGTTGCTATATCTAGTTTATCATTAGTATTTATAAGCATGGTATGTATTATCGTTAGAGCATTGGTATTACGAATACATTCTTGTTGATATAAATAAGGTTGTAAACATTTAAAGATATATATTACAATAATAGAAAGGATTGACAAGTTATGTTAAAATTGACCTAAGTTAATCATGTTGTGTATATTTATTTATAACACAACAAAAGGATTTTTGAGAATGTTATACATTACAGATTTAGATGCAGTTCCATCTCTTGGCGATCTTGTTGGAGTTCGAGGAGATAGAGCTCTTATTGAAGATATCAATAGAGCAACAGGAGCATCTTCATATTTTGGTTCAGACAGAGATAGATTTCGAGATAATCATAGAACATTTTTAACAAAATTTATAGAACCTATTCGTCGTGCAAATCTATCAATACGAAATATTGTTAGTAAAGTAACTGAACAAGATGAATATAGAAGAATCGAAAGTGAAGATGATTTAAGAAAAATTCCTCCTTGTATGATGATTCCAATGCTTACTTACGATCCTATGTATAGTTTGTTAAGACAAGGAAGAATTTCAGGTTGGGGATTTGTTGCAGAAAATTTGGATGAAGAAAAAACACGTTACGATAGACTTATAGTAACAAATGGTAGAGCAGATCTTAATACAATCGAACGTGACGAAATGGGCAATTTTACAGTATCGACCACATTTGAAAGTACAGATCCTTGGATTACTCCCGAACATAGAGAATTTTTAGAGGATTCTAGAGAGTTCATTCAAAAAATATTGGATACAACTGATCTTGATCCCACTGATTTGTCGGCTCTAAAGGGGTGATACATGCCCAGGTATGAAGATTTAACAGGTAAAACATTTGGTTATTTGGAAGTACTTGAATATGTTGGAACATATGGATCAAATCAATCTGCTCATTGGAGATGTAAATGTCATCGATGTGGAATTGGAGAAACTATTCTTAGCACAAATGAATTGAAACATAATAGAGTAAAATCATGTGGTTGTTTGTCAAAAGATACTAGTCGTATTGTTGGAAAACAAAGTGCAACACATGGTGAAACTGGTACTAGATTATATCAAAAATGGTCTGGTATGAAAAGACGTTGCTACAATCCAAATGAGTCTGTATATCCTTCATATGGTGGACGTGGAATAACTGTTTGTGATGAATGGAAAAATAGTTATATTAATTTTAGAGATTGGGCGCTGTCTAATGGATACAATGACAATCTTACTATTGAAAGAAAAGATGTCAATGGTAATTATGAACCAGACAATTGTACATGGATATCGCTTGATGAACAACGTAAAAATAAAAGAGATACTATTCGATATGAAGGAAAGTGTTTAAAAGATGTTTGTCGAGAAAGAAATTTAAAATATGGTACAGTATGGTTTAGAATAAAATGTGGAAAATCTATTGAAGATGCATTGTATTAGATTAAGTTATTAATTGATTAGGATAGATAGATCTTTAAAGATCTATCTATCCTTTTTATTACATGCTATTTATTTTTTTTTTATGAAATGGAGTATAGACTATGTCTGCAAAACCAGCGATTCCTACTCTTATTCCAGGAGTAGGTATTATTACAGAAATGGAAGATATTGTTCCCCATGTATTACGTCAAGTATTGTCTACACCTGGAAAATCTTCAACACTTTTTGATGGAACAGTATTTTCATTTAAAAATTTAGAATCCCAATATGGGTCTGATCCAGAAACATTGGCATATGAATTGGAACGAGTTTTAAATAGTATTTATTATAAGTATTTTCCAAATCAAGTCAATGCTTCTTGTTCTGTGTATACTTATGATACAAATAAATATGATATTGAAATTAGAGTTAGTGATTCTTCAGGATTGAATGTCATAACTACTTCAAAAATTGCAATTAAAAATCATCAGTTTGAAATTTATTTCTAAAAGGAGAATATTAATTATGTCACAGTTTGACAATGAAGCTACAATGAAAAAAATGGGAACTGAAAAGTCAAATGAGAATATGGAACGTATTAAAAGAAGTTTTATGGAACTTGAGAGAATTGATTTAGAAAGAAATGTTATGTCTGAATCTGAGTTTGAACCTTTTGTTCCTTTGTATCAAAATCACGATGATATTGATACGAATCCGAAAAAGGCTAGAACTTTAATTGCTTTAAGTCAACAATTAAGAGATAAAGTAAATATTTATAAACCAATTGTTATTGTGCAAGATTATAATCGTGAAGAGATAATTACCGTTCTTCCTCCTATTGAAAATCAAGTAAAAATGTATGGTACTGATGTGGCTCGCAGTTTAGGAGATTTTTCTAAAGAAATTACTTCTGATCGTCCTGATATTGCATATAGCGCACAAGCTAAATTAGCTCTTAGTATTATGAATGCACAGAAATTTAATGTGGAAACTGTAGTTGCTCTTAAAGACAAAACATTAATAAAAAGTATTCAAGCATTACAAAAGTTAAATCCAAAACATCCTATTGTTGAAGCATTAGTAAAAAAAGAAAGAGAAGCATCATTACATGCTAGTAAAGAATCTCAAAAACAAAATGAACAATCACAAATTGATTTTTCTTTTGAGGAAGAAGAAGGAGATGTGATTTAAAAGAAAAGGATTTGTATTTATGAAAATAGTTGTTGGTTCCGATTTTCACATTGGAAATAAACGACTTTCTCATGACAATTTTTTATTGAATGTAGAAACTTATCTTTATCCAGAATTGCGTGATTGCGATGTATTTATCATTGCCGGTGATTTTTTTGATAGAATGCTGAAACTTGATGAAAAAGCTACTCACGTTGCAGTAAAAGTAATCAATGATATTTTAGAAATAGGCCAGATAAATAAAATGGCAATCCGTGTATTACGTGGGACATTTACCCATGATAAAAATCAGAACGAACTTTTTTGGACATTAGCAGAGGGCATGGATATTGATTTGGATTATATTTCTTCATTATCAATATCTACTATAAAAAAAGAAATGCGATTAAAAGTTTTATACATTCCTGATAATTTAGTTTATCAGTCTTCTTCTGATTGTATAGCAGCAATAAAAGAACTATTGAGAAATGCCAATTGGGATAAAGTTGATTTTGTAGTAGGACATGGATATTTTCAGCATGTTTTACCTAAAAATATTCCACATGAACCAAAATGTACTTTTAGAGTAGACCAATTTAATGATATTGTTAAATACTATATTTTAATGGGTCATGTGCACACGCCATCCAAATATGCTAATTGTTACTATTGTGGTTCATTTGAAAGACTTGCCCATGGTGAAGAAGAAAATAAAGGATTTTTAACTTTAACTTACGATAAGGATACTGACAATTGGTTTGTTAAAAGAATTTGGAATTTAGATACTACACCATTTTTTACAATATATTTAAGTGATGCTAAGTCATATGAAGAGAATTGTAAAATTTTAGTCTCTGAAGTAGAAAGAAAGTTTACACCTAAATTATGGGGTTATTTACGCATCAAATGCGATGATACTGATTTACGACAAAGATTAGAATCTTTTGCAATGAACAAATGGTGTAATCAACTCTACATAAGTTCTATTTCTAGCAAACAAGAGCAGTTAAAAGAAAAATATATTCCATATGAGTTAGAATTTGAAACATCTACTCTTGTTGAACCTACGTTGGACAATATTTGTGAATTGACTTTTTCACATCTTGCTAACTGCGGAAAAACAAATGGATTGACATTAGAAACAATAACAACTTATATGGGAGAACTAATTGAACAAGTACACAGCAATGTTCCACAAACTTCTACAAATACCTCAAACTGAATCGAAAAAGAATGATTATAATGATAACAACAATAACATTACTCTTGATGACATGCACATTAAGAGCAATGGAATTGATGGTATTATAAATGCTTTAGAAGATCCTAGATTTGTAGCAAGTACTGTTGTGTGGGACACAACATTAGTAAATATAGGAACTTTTATTCGAAATAACAATGACAATAATTTTTCTACAAAAGACATTATTGAAAAAACACTGGAAGATATTTTAAACTTTATCAAATCGGTTTCAAATTTTTACAATAAACATCCTAATGCTCCAGTTTTTCCATACATTATTTTTTATATACCAGATTATTCATGTTTACCTGATGAAAACAAAAGAAATTCTACCAAAGCATCTTTACGAATTCAAGAACTTTTGACATTATTTGAAAAAGAACAAAAAATTAAAACATTTGGAAAAACAGTATTTTTAGATGATATTGAACAATGTAAATTGACCATTTCTGGTGTGGATTGTTATTTTATCAAATGTGGAAATAAAATAGAATTTCCACATAAACAATTAGTAAAAATTGTTACAAGCATTGATAAATTATACGTGCAGAAAAAACATCCTATTTCTTTTGGAATAGATAAAAAATATATACTCATTACTCACTACCCTATTGATTTTCATCTTTTCTTTTTATTTCCAAAAATGGTACTTATGGAAAGTTTTACTGGGGTTCTTAAACCTTTCAGTATGCTTGGAGTTAAAATATTTAAAATACCATTTGTTCCTTTTAATAAATATACACATATTCTTTTTGGAGATGCTGTTCAAATAAAACCTTTAGTACAGCGAAAACTTAAACAAGAATTTCTAGCTATTGCTCAAGAAAATAGATGGAAATCTAAAACATCTGAAAATATTTTGAATGATATTATTTCTAAAGGAAAATTTAGTAGACAATTGTTTATGTCTGTTAAATTGTAAAGATGTGTCTTATATTTTGTTAGAGTTATTATTTTTTTTAATTTTTACATAAAAGGATGATTTGATCATGGCTGAAGATAAAGCTACTGAAAATGGTAAATACTTTAATGTGGGAACTCTCTGGTCTGCTAAGGGTGAAGATAAAAACTATACTTTAAGTATTGGTGCATACGCAGGACGTATGTCTTTTACTATTTTCTCAGGTACTGGAAATGGAAAACCAATTTCTATTTCTATTCCTATGGAAGCTCATGTACTTATTACTGGTATCCTTGCAGAACTTAAAAAAGGTGTTCCAGGAGCTGCACATCCTTTTAGGATTAAGGCATGGGATGCTAATAACAACAAAAGAGAATTGAAACAGGTTCTTACTTTTGGTATTGATGAAAATGGTTGTTACTATATTGATTTTAAAGATGTAGTAACTGGTATGGCAGCTAGATTTCCTATCATTGGAAATAGAAATTATGAAACTGGTGTAGAAGCTGATTCAAGCAGCAATCGTAGTCGTGTTGGATTTGCAGCATTTTGTGCATTTTTCCATCAACTGCCCATGGCAAATCTTTTGACTAAAAATCGGCCTCCAGTGACATATACTAATGGTCGAAGCAATTACACAAATATGAATAATTCGTACAATCGTAACACATCTACTGCACCTGCTTCAGTTCCATCTGAAGATGGTGATATTTACTAAAAGAAAATAAAATATAAAAGTAGTGAAGAGATTAATCTCTTCACTACTCTATGAATATTTTAAGGAGTTACATTTATGAAAAAACCTTTTTCGTATACAGAACTTATCGTACCTTTAGTTAAAAAAGGAAAAGATTATTCTGATTTTTTACTTCCTAGAGTAGATCATTTTTTTTATGGTGAACTTATACAAGGATATACTACTTATCCTAGAAAAGCAGATATTCAATATCACACTACTTGCAATAAAAACGGATCGTATGAACACATTATCCAAACTGATTCGGAAAATACTCACGTAGAACTTTTAAAATCGGATACTATTTATTTTCGTCTTTATGCTAAAATTGATTCCGATATATGTGTGATTAATATTTTTGATAATTCTGTTGTTTTAACTATGTCCAATAGAGAAAAATTTGATTTATTTTTTGAAAATGCAGAATCTTGTTTGAAAGAATTTAAAGTTATATGGAATGAAATAAAGATTCTTATGCTGGAGAACAATGTAAATTGAATAAAGAGGTGCAGTTGTTACTATGAATATTACTAATGTAACCATTGCTAGAATTGAAGAAGTAATAAATAATAAAGACTATTTGCCTTTTATTGGTCAAATAGAACCTTTATCTAGAATACCAGATTGGATAAAGCCACTTTGTAGAAATTGCAAAAATGGTAATATTTTACCTTGGTATAAAGATAGTCCAAAAACAGATGATGGTACTATCGTTTGTTCTTCCGCATCTGCTACTGGGATAAAAACTATCGGTCTTCCCCAACATGTATTTTATCCCATGATGGTATTTGATAATATCTCTACTGAATCACAATGGATAAGCGATAGTAATGATTTAGAAACTCCCCAATATATTGGATATGTATTTGATAATAGATATCTTACATTGAAATCAGTTCAAATTGTTGCAAGAATTGGTAATACTGGAAAACCTGGTTTGGCAGCACCTTCTCCAAGATTATTCAGGATTGAAGGAACTAGTGATGGTCAGACTTGGGAAGAAATTAGTGAAGTTTATGAAATAGAATCTTGGTCATTTTTAACTCCTATTATAATTGATTTTAAAGAGCGTCCTCCCAAATATAGAGGATTTCGTATATATGTTTATTCATGGAATCCAGGAGATACTGAAACTAAAGAAGTTCTCAATACTGGATTACTAAGAGTAAAATTTATATTTGAAGAAGATTCTGAAAATTGGTTCACTATACCCAATTTTACACTTCTTAATAAATCACTTTGTTTATGTACAAAATTAAATGAAGATAATTCAGTATCTTGTCAAAAAGAAGTTAATGATATTACGAAAGAATATTTGGAAGAAACATATCTGCGACAAGATTTATTTAAAACTTTTGGTAGACAATTTTTTGAAAAAGTAGATGAAAAAATAAAACAAGAATTGGAAAATTATCATAACACACAATCAACAATAGAACCAGAGCCTGTTATAACAGATACTACTAGTTACAGTTCTTGTATAGTTAGAGAAAATTTTAAGAAATATGATATTCCCAAACCCGGTAAATATTGTATTATTGGACCAACTGATGTTGTTCTTGAATTTGATTCGGAAAATAAATTCAAAGATGGAGATATTGTTATTATTAAGAATATGAAAAGTGATAATCAACCTGTTCGTATTCATTCTAATAATACAAATATGGATAAACGTTTTATGGTATTTTTGAATAAAAAAGAACGAAAATTGGCAAAAACTATTACAATTGCAAGATTTATGGATGAAGTTGAATTTATATTCCTTGATGATGAAAAAGCATTCGTGTGTGAAGTTCCCTAATAATTAAAATTTTATAAGAAGACTCCATGAGGAGTCTTCTTATATTTTTTTTTATTAGAATTAGATATAAATTTATTTTGTGACATAATTTAGTTATCAGATGTACTAATAATAAAAATATTTTTATCTTTAAATATTAAGGAGTGCTTATGGGTTTGTTTTCAGAAGTTGGAGTTGAAAACGCTCAGATATATCCATATATCAATGTTGGTTCTATGATCGATATTGCAACTGGAACTTTTGAATTAGGAATAAATGGAGAATGGTTGCTTAATGGTGGCCTTGCTCCGATTACTGCAGTATGTGGTCGTGCACAAACATATAAATCGACAATTGTAGATTCTCTTATTGCACAAGCCTTAATTAGATATTCCAGAATGGATGTGCTTAAATATGATACGGAATCCAATTCATTTGGTTTAGAACGTTTTGATAAGATGGCAGGAAAAAGAATTCAAGATCGTATTACTCTTTCCAATATGAGTACTCTTCCACTGCCAGATTTTATTGAAGGATTGAAAGCAGCTCAAGCTTTTAAAATGAAAAATAAAAAAGAATATACAGTCGAAACTCCTTTTTTAGATTCTAATACTGGAAAACCCATTGTAATGTGGATTCCAACTATCATTGATATTGATAGTTTTTCATGTTTACGTACTTCGAATGAAACAGAATTAATGGAAACATTATCAGTAGAAGATAGTAAACAAAATATGACTGCTATGTATGACGGTAAAGTTAAACGTAGTCTTATGCGTATGTTTTCACATTGGTCATACAAATATGGAATGTATTTCCTTATGACTGCACATGTTGATGATCAATATGATCTTGATCCAAGAAAACCTTCGCAAAAACAATTGCAATGGATGAAACAATCTGATAGATTAAAAAGTGTTGGTTCTCAATTTGAATTTCTTACCAACATTCTTTTACAATGTGTATCTCCTACTCCTATTTTAGATAGTTCGAAAAAAGAAGCTGAATATCCAAATGGTAGTGGAACTAATGTTGATATTAATGAAGTTAATCTCCGGTTATTAAGATGTAAAACAAATGCCGCTGGTACTACTATTCCTCTCGTGATGTCACAAACTCTTGGTATTCTTGGAGATTTATCAAATTATCACTATATGAAAAACAATGGTGATTTTGGTTTTAATGTTAAAGGACACAACAGATATTCAATGCTGACTCCAGAAGTTAGACTTCATAGAAAAGAAATTATTAATGTATTGGAAACAAATGCAGAAGTCTGTCGAGGACTTGAAATTTTATCTCAACTTAAATGGATTCTTAATTATTGGAATGTTGATAAAATGAATACCAATATTCCAGAAACTGCAGAAAAATTTATTGAAATGATAGTAGCTAATGATACCATTGCTATTAGTGATATTTTAAATTCACGTGGATATTGGACATATGACAAAGATAATGATAGACCATATATGAGTATTATGGATATTCTTGATATTTTAAATGGAGTTAAGAAATAGAAATGTTAATGTATGAAGTAAGAGGACATTTAAGTCCTCTTACTTCATGTTATTCATTATTTTTTACTTATATATAATTTTCTTGAATACGGATATAAAAATAAATAAACAATACTGTTTAAAGGAGTTTATTATGAATACTTTCGGTAGAGTTATACTTGGTGTTTTGGTTCTCAGTACTGTTAGCAATTTGGCAATTGGTATGATTTGTCATAGTGCTATAAAAGAAGTAAAGAATCGTAATCCTGAAGTGTTTGATCAGGATGCTGCTAATACTACCGTTAATGTAAATTCGTCTAAGTAAAGGAGTTTTACAATGAATAGAAATATCATTCTTCTTTCCGGTGCTTTCATAGCTGCGTATGTGTCTGGACAGTTTTGTAAGAATAGGGCCAAGAAGCTTTTGGAAGTGGTTGAACAGGTACGAGAGTTTAAAGAAAATGAAGAGAAGGCAAAGGAGGCAACAGTTGTGAATTGAAGTTATTTAAGTATACTAGAAGAAAGAGATTAAATCTCTTTCTTCTAGTATACTTATTTGTAATTTATTTTTTTTTGTTCAATGATTTTTAAAGCATATATTATTTATAGAAAATGGCAAAATTGTTAAAATAAAAAATGACAACCAAACATTATATTGTACAAGAAGTACATTGGGAGGTTCCCATGCTTGCATTTGTTCCAGTTGACGATTTTTCTAGTGTGAATCCTGTTATTGAAATGAAATGGTCTGGACTCAATATTGATGGTGCAGATCAAATCCGTCCAGAAATGTGTTTATTTCAAGTAAAAACATTTGCCAGTTTTACAAGAGAAGAAAACGGGCCAGGAATGGCATATGGTCCAGTAAATGATTTTCTGACAACAGTTAGCCCATTTATTCAAGAACAAATTGTATATGCATTTTTACAAATGCAAATGATCATTGAAGATGGTCAACCAGATGCATCCGATATCATAGATGTTGAAGATAATCTTGGTGAAGTTATTGATAATCTTGATAAAGCTACAAATTTATTTGATCTTATCGAAGAATATATTCGTAAAGGAAATATCCCTATTTCCGATATGTCAGATGCTGGTACAAGAATTCAAGACAGCATTGAAATGACATTTGTTGAAGATGAAGCAATTACCATTACAACGATAGCAGTTCTTATGAAACTGCTATCTCCTATTATTGGTATGTTTATAGCCAAATATACTCATGTTATTGATAATGAATCTAAAGAAGGTCATGCACAATGTATCATGACCAAGTTTTTCTCTAGAAAATGTAAAGCTATTATTGAACGATTGGATTTTTATATTAATAGACTTATTGAAGGTAAATTAAAAAATAATCCAACTACTGTATGGAATGGTAGAACTCTTGATAGATCTACTCGTGTTACAATGGATACTATTATCACCAAACGATTTGTTGGTGTAGATTTGTATCGAAAAGATGGTAATATAGTCAAGTATATTGCATCTTGTTGTAGATCTTCTGCAGAACCACATATATCTGCTGCAAATGCAGTTAAGATTATTGCTGACCCTGTTGATCTTGAAAAGAAAGATGAAGGTAATACTTCACGTATTGAAGCGGAAAGTCGTCAAACTATAACAACTGCCGATGTTCCTATTCTTATTCGAGTTGCAGCAAATAGATTGTGGCAAACAACTATTGAAAAAGAAGAATTAGATAGAGATGTAATCGAAGCAGCTATTGCATTTTATAAAAGAAATCCTGTTACTATAAATCCTATTAGCGTATATTTGTTGAGTTCTTATTTTGGACCAGATCTTGGTGGTGGAGAATCCATATTTCATTTGAACAATCAACTTATGTCTTGTCTTACTGCAGTTTTACAAGTACTATCAATTAAAAATGGTGCTTCTTATATTTGTCATATTCTTACTGCAAATTGTAGTGTAGATAATAGAGCCAACATTCCTAGTGATTTTGTATTTATTAATTCTTGGAGATCCACTGGTGCATATACAGAATGCAAAAAAGTGTTTCCAAGTGGATTTGGTGAAAAAGAATGGGATTCTAAACTTAAACAAATTTCACAATATCTTATTCAAAAAAATATTTATTATGCGACTGCTCCGTCTATTTGGGACTATGCACAACTAGAAATGCAAAATGGTAAATTGTTTACAGATTATCTTAATCTAATGACAGAAATTATGCAATTTATTAGAGTATTGTTCAGAAATCGGAGCATGGAATTATGATACAAATTTATCACCTACCAAATCTTTTTCCAGAAGAAACTATATTAAATAATGTTCAGTTGTACGAATTTCCATCGTCATATACAAATAATAATTCTAATTTTGTATCCAAATCAGCAGACACCTTAAAAGTAGGTAATATATTTAAAGCAAATAAAAATATTGAAAAGTTTATACTTTCAAAAAAAATTAATGATGTAATATTGGATGTACATCTCATTGGAAGTAAAGAAAATATAAAACAAGGAATTCTTACTCCAATATGTATAACTGCAAATAATTTAAAAATGCCCCAAAAGAAAATTTTATTGTGTACTAAAGGTATTAGTGATACTCTATATACCAGAAATTTGTATTATTTAGCTCAAGAATATCTTGGAAAAATTTTAGATATATTTATAGAATGCAATGAATTTGATATAGAGCTTTCTTATTTTGTAAATTTCTATAAAAGAATGAATGATTTATTCAAAAGATATGGTAATGAACAATTTTTTAAAGATATGCCAGGTATACATCAATTAATTTTAGAATTGGAACGAAAAACTGATTTGATTCAAGCAGGTGTAATTTCTCCAGCACAAACTATTTATGCACTGGAAGATTTTGTTCGTACGTTTGAACCAGATGTTCCACAGAAATTACAAGCAGATGATTTTATTCATTTAGTAACTGATAATAATGTTGTTGAAATTCCACAATTGACCAAACAGTTAAAGATTGATAAATTTGAAAAAATAAGTAAAAATGAATTTAATACTGATATAATTACAAAACGTCTTGAGTTGGCAGATATAATAAATTGTGAAATTATTAATGATTGTAAATTGGTAGAAACTATTAATCAATGTCCTTGTACAAATTTACAATTAACATATACAATCAGACAATATAAATTTTGTTTATTAAACGAAAAGATATATCCAGAATATAAGACAATTTCAAATTCATATAGAAATTGGTTAAAATATTTTCTTGAGCCAATGCTCTTGTTAATAGCAGAATATTCTTTTGGTGAAGATTCATTTCGTATTGTCAATAAAATAGAATTTATTGTACATAGCGATATTGCACTTATTATGCTGTATTCAAGTGAAGGTATTGTTGCACACTATTTTGATATGACATATTTACGAATTATATCAGATAGTATTTCCACTGTTTCAAATGAAGACGAATAATTTTACAAAGAAACTGGATAAATTTCTCAGGAGGCAGAGAAATGTTTGATACTAGAAATAAGTATAATGTTGATGGTCAAATTTGGAGTGTAGATGACAAAAAAGCAATTCTTTATTTCTTTACCCCAAGAGATATTCCAGATCACAACATACGGCCATTGCTTTATACATTCGACGAACAAATTACGTATGATTTAGACAGAACTATTCGGAATGCACAATTAGAAGCAGATAAAACTATTGGTGGTACCATTGGGGGAGATGTTACCAGAGAATTTGTAAAGTATGCAGATTCGGCAAATCATTGGATCAAACCAAGTAGCGATTGTGAAAGGTTTAAAACCAAATTTTATACTCAGAACTGGACATTTATTTTAGTCATAGATAATGCAGAACTTGAAGGAAGACACAGACGTATTAGACAACCTAATAGATTATTTTATTCCGGATTTTGCATTGGTGATGATCCAGTTATAGAAAGATATGGAAAAAAGATTTTTAATGAAGATTGCATTCTTGTTGCGACACATTTTACTCAGTTAAATGTACAAGTAAGTAGAAGTGCTAGAGGTGAAGGAATTATTGTTAAACCTCTTTTGGATGTTGATATTGTCGTTCCAAGACATGTAACTGAAAATAGTTCTAAACGAGAATATCTGTTGACACCACAAAGTTTAAGTGCTACTTGGGCAAAAGAAGATCTTTCTGGAATTTTTAATAGTAGTGGTTATGATGAGTATGAATTTGATAGGTTAGAATATGACACACCTTCAATTGATAACATTAAGTATGCAGAATCCAATATTATTCTAGATTCCGCAGAGCGTTCTCCTAAATATCAGGTAGGACGTATCATTGATGGTATTTGCACTACCATTAATAAACGACGTACAAATAGATTAAGTTCTAATTCATATTTTAGTTCATCTACTCCTATTGTAGATCCTTATCTGGATAAACGAACTTTTTGCGAGAGTGTACAACGTAAGTATCACGATACCATGCTTGGTATTGATATTAATAAGGAAATTTATCTTTCCGATTTGTTGAGAAAGTATAATTCTTTATATGACAACACTGTTATTTGCAATATTCCTTTTGATATTGATTGTGATCTGATGGATGATGGAGGTCAAGATGCCTTGTCTGTCTGGTCATCACTTGTTAACAGTGCTGTTCCTGGTATTATGGGAAATTGGGGCATTTCTGATTGTGCATTTAGATATGCTTCGTATAATCCAAATAGACGTTCCATTTCTCTTAGTGAAAATGAAGATGTAGTTAAACTTGAAGATATTGCAACATTTATTCAAGATTCTAGAACTATGCTTGAACACAGATGGTTTGGTGCACTTGACGATATGCGTGTTCAGCTGTTTAGTATCATTAAAAAGAATTGTGGAGAATTTGAAGTATTTGTAAATTATAGAAGTGCCGGAGAATGTGTAGTTCAGTTACAACTTATTGATGTTTATAACGATATCAATGATGAATATGTTGTTACTAATGGTCTTCTTGGAGGATTGACAACATCTGTTATTGGAAATTCGGCTGCTAAAGATACCAATGCTGATTCATTGGCATCTGTTATTGAAACCGTTATGGATGTAGATGATTTTTAAATTTAAAGGAAGGTTATAATGTCAGGTAAGATGGATGTGAAGCAGGAACATAAGGATATTGAAGATCTTCTCAGCAAAATGATTACTGCTGGTGGGATTATAGGACGTGACGAAATTGGTCGTCTTCACTATATGTCAGATCCCAATGAGCCTATTACAATGGCTGCTGGAGATGATGCAAGACGAACGTTATATATTTATAATTTAAATGTAAAAGATCCAGATGGAGTTATTCTTAATCCAATTGGTGATGGAATTTCTATCGGTCGTGAAAAATTGTGGTTTTTCCAGCAGCTTTCTGCAACATGTTGCATGTTCACGAAAAAAATCATGACAGATATTCTTCTTCTTACTTTGGAACATAAGAAAGAAGATGTCAAATCTGATGATATTGATAAAAGTCTTCTTCCATTGCTAGCCAATATATCTTCTGATGTTGACGAAAAATTGGTAGATGAATTTAATAAAATTTTGAACGCTTCTCCTGGTGAACTGTTTAAAATTTATTATGATAAAAAACATAAAACAGCAAAAGCACTTACTTGTTTCCAACCTATCAATAACGATACTTCATTCCAGACATCGTTTGGAACAAAGATTCGTAAAAAGAGTTGGAAATTTTTCGATGAGTTTATTGGGATGATCTTTGGTACTGATAAGCCTATTATTGAAGAATATCAATTTACTAGTGTCAGTACTGGATATGCATATTTTGAAGCATTTACTTCAGTATGGCTTAAAGTTTGGAAAGTATTCATTCCTTTTCTTGAAGCACTCAATGTTGATATTAGAGATACGAAAGATAATTTGAAAGATATTGAAAACTATATGAAAGATATTGATATGTATCATAAACGTTCTATGTGGACAGGTCAATCTACATGCACAAAAAGTTTGATAGTTCCTGGATCGACATCAAATAAATCTAAAGAAAAAGAAACAACTCCTCCATGGGAAGATTCTAAAAATCAAGATACTGAAAGAAAAGTTGATACTGGAATTACCGATGCTATGGAGCTTCTACGACGTAATAGAAGAAGCGATGATTATGTAGTTATTGATCGTGAAGACAGATCTTCTCGTAGAATAAATTATGGTCGTGATGACGACTATGTATATTCAAGATCTTATTCTGGAAGATCTTCATTTAGCGGATTTACTTTAGCTACTGATCTTCCCGTTAGAAGCAATAACAGATGGTCTTCTCGTGATCGTCGATATCGTTAATGTTTAGATGATGGTATAGATATATCCCAACATGGGATATATCTATACCACTTTTATATAGAAGAGGATTTTATTTTTTATGAGCAACATATCTGCAAAATCACAACAAGGCAATAATTGGTCAATTTTTCTTGGATTAGTACTAGAAGATAAAGATCCTGGAAGTAAAGATATAAAAGTTCATTTGGAAGAACTGATTCCATTTGTAGAAGGAGAAGTAAATCCTAAAAAAATGGAATTACAAGTTTCTAGTGATTATTCTGAAAAAACATATTCCGGAACAGTAGAAGCATCTAATTTTGTTACAGCAACATATTTAGGTACTGAATCGAATCGAAGATATCCTCCAGATGTCAGAAAAAATGAACAAGTTTTTGTATTTAATTATAGTGATCAAGACAAATATTTTTGGATACCTTCAGGAAGAGATGATGTATTAAGAAGAGTAGAACGATATAATATCTCTGTTTCTGATTTGTCCAGTTCTCCAGTTGATCAACTTACCGATGATAATACCTATTTTTTTGAATTGGATACCAGATATAATAAACGAGTTATGATTTCTACATCTACTTCAGATGGAGAGACTTATAAATATACATTTCTTATAGACACTAAAAATAGTGTTGTATCTCTTTGTGATAATGATAATAATGAAATTCAGATAGATAGTAAAGTGCCAAGAGTTATGATGAGAAATAATGGTGGATCTCTTATTGATTTGGCACAAGAAAATATTTCTATTGTGGCACCTAAAGAATTACTTATTAAAGTTGGATCTAGAGGTGTTATTGAAATACCATCTATTCTTATTAAAAACTCTGGTGGACAAGGAACAGAGTGGGAGACTGCTAGTTTTTCTCTACATGGTTCAGGTAATTGTGTTATCAATTTTCCAGCTGTAGGAATAAATAAACTTGTTCGTTTACAGTCTGTTGTCACTGGACCACTTCAAGCAAGTGTTCTTAATTTGGGTACTCCAGGATCTCCATTTAAAGCTGTAAGCATTCCTACTACAGATGGATACAATCCAGCTACAAATAATCCAAATATTTCATTATCAGAAGCTGCGGAACTTGCAAAGAAAGCAGATGATGTAGCAGACAATCCTTATCAACAAATTTCATCTGCAATAACTAGAACTATTACTACAGTGAATAACATGTATGCAACAACACGTGGTGTACCATCTCCTTTATATGGTGAGTTGACTACTCCTGGTGAAAACACAGGTATGTATCATATTTGGAAAGCTTTATATCTATTGGCAGATGCTTGTGATACATTGGCAGAATATCATTCTATTGATCTTACTGGTCAGTATACAGATCCTGCTAGAGAACATGCTGATATGGCATACAAAGGACATTACGTAGCATAAAAGGATGGTAAAACAATGTGGTGGTCTGGTAAATCACAACCTGTAAAGCTTGAAGCACCTATTACTATCACAAGAGAATCTTCTAGTATTTGTCTTACTCGTTTAAAAACAAGTTTATTGTATTCTGAATTAATGCCTCCGGAAGAATATAAAGCATATTTTATTGATTTATTGGAATCGTTCAAACGTTGGAATGAAAATAGTGATTATGTATATACTGAAGTATTTCAAAGTGGTGTAACAGATCCTATTCAATATTGTTTTCAATTCACTCCTTTAGAAGAAGTAATTTTTAATAACGAAGAAATACATAAAAATTTTATGTTAGCTCCAACTTATTATTTATTGTTTACAAAGTTTATTTCTACTTTAAGTGTTTCTTTTCCGAAACAATTTTTGGAAACAGTAAAATATAGATTTATAGATCATGTACTTATGTACGCACTTGAATATAAAGAAAGTACTTCATACCAATATCCAATTTTAGAATATGCTGGATATAATCAAGAAGATTTAAATAAATTGTTTAACACTATGATTAGAAGTGGGCATTGGATTTATCTTATTCCAGCGTATAGAACAGTATTTTATAATCAAATTCCTAATTTGGTAACAGGAGAAATTGCAAATGTTTAAACGTTATGCTAAATCACGAGAATTTAAAGTATGTATGTATTGTCCTAATGGAAATGAATTTATTTCATTTGAGGAAGTTGAAAGTGAATTTGATTTGGCGGTTATTATAAATACTATTTTTGAAACTGAATATAATAATGTTTATGAATCGCAATTTGTTAAAGATAAATCTCATGAAACGGAACGATGGCTTTTAATAAAAAATGGTGTAACTATTGGATATATTGAAGAAATTTAAATATTGCTTCTTTGTAAGTTAGCTTTAAAAGATCTATATTGTTCATATAGAGAATTAATATAATCAATTTTGGGTATAATAAGTTCTTTTACATTGTTGAATTCTATTTCATTATAAATCTGATTGATCCACAACACAATCCAAAGAATATCCGGATCTATATTGTTATCTTTTAAAAATTCTTTAGGTCTGAATCGATAAAGCTCATTGTCATTTGCATCAAGAAAATATGTAGTACTATTTTCAATGATAAGTTGACGATGATCTTTAATGAAAAGTCTCCATTCACTATCTGTATCGCTGAGATTATAATTAGCATAAGTTTGTTTTAACCAATCGACAAGAGACATAAATTTTCTCCTAAACTTGAAATATATATTACTCTATTACAATGGTGTGATTTTGGACATCAATTGTTTATATTGTAAGAATTAAGCAAAGGGGAAGTTACATCTACAATTTGGTTAAGGCTAAATGCATTTTTAATAAATGATATTTAAGAAGGAATCATGTAATGGGAAAAAGATTTGATTCTGATAAATATCCGATGATTTCAAATCTCAATGCTGATCCGCGATTAATTGGCAATGAGGCATTGTTATGTCCGTTTGTACAATTCAATTCGTCTCAGCGAATGAACATGTTTTCAAATAATGTAACACAAGCATTGCTTATTGATGGATGTGACTTCCCAGCAGTATCTTCTGCGTACGAACATGAATTTTTAAAGTATAATTTTAATTCAACTAGATTTGATCAAGATGCTAATATTCTTGCTATTATTCCAAAATATAAAACTAATGTCGGTTCACAACCTATAACATCGACACCTTCATATACGGTTATTTATCATGGTGTTGATGATGACATGATTCATTGTCTTGAAGTATCCAAATTTGTGAAAGGAACAGATGGATTTGGATATGACATGATCATAAATTATGATAAACTTGTTCCTGATATTGGCATTAAGAAAAATGAATTTATTGCACATTCAAAAGCTGTACAAGGTTCTAGATATTGCATGGGTGTAAATGCCAATGTAATATATTTGACAACTAAAGAAACTGTCGAAGATGCATTTGGCATTTCTGATGAACTTGCAGATAAAATGGGATCTTCTGGATACAAAACATTAGTTATCAACATTGATAAAAATTATCATCCGTTAAATCTTTATGGTAATGTGGATGAATATAAAATATGTCCAGATATTGGAGAACGAGTTCGTGAAGATTGTATACTTTGTGGATTCAGAAAAGTTAACGATTCTACAGTTATTGCAGATATGCCACTAGAATCTTTAATGCGTCCACAGTATCTCCATGATGATATTTATTATACGGTTTCTCCTGATGCCGAAGTTGTTGATATTGAAGTTTATGAAAATCCGACTCGAAAAGTAAAGACACAACCTATGGTATTTGAACAATTGCAAAAATATAAAGATGGTGCAATTGCGTATCATAAAAAAATTCTTGAAACATATACTAAATTTTGTGTTCACAATCACAAAGAACCATCTCCAGAATTTAATACTCTTGTAACTCGTTCTGGAGCAATGCTTGCTGCATATCGTGAAAAAGTATTTAATGTAACTAGAAAATCTGCACCTAGATTTTCTATGAAAAATGAAGTTATTTCATTTATTCAGCTTATTATTACGTATAAATTTAAAAATAAAGTTACTAACGGTTATAAACTTACCGGGAGGGAAGGAGGAAAAGGGGTCATCTCCAAAATCATGGCTAAAGAAGATATGCCAGTCAATGATTATGGAGTAGTTGCAGATATTATCATGGCCCCAGAAGCTGTATTTAACAGAATGAATCTTTCTCAGTTATATGAACAGTTTCTTAATTGCATGAGTGAATTCGTTATCAAACGAATGAAACGTATGTATGATGCAGATAAATACGGTTATTCAAAAGCATTTGATTATTTTATCGAATATATAACAGATATTAATCCTGAATATGCAAAAGTTATTTTAAAAGTAGTTGCAACAGAAAGAAAGAAAGAAGCTTTTGTATTCAATATTCTTAAAGAAGAAGTTATTATATTAGTCATTCCCCCATTTTTGGATACACTTACTCCTGAATGGGTACTTATGATGACTGATAAGTATAAAGTAGAAGCTACTCCGGTTGAATACAATCTTCGTGATGAAAATGGAAAACTTATTCGAAGAGTAAGAACCATTCGTCCTGTTTGGATTGGAAAAAAATATTTGTTAGTACTTTGTAAAGTTCCACATGCAAGATCTTGTGGGATGAGTCATGTTAATCAGTGGGGAACTCCAATCCGAATCAAATCTTCCAGAAGTAAATCACAATATCCAGTCGGACTTACTCCTATTCGAATTGGAGAAGATGAAAATAGAAATATCATGATGATGGCAGGATCAAATATTGCATTTAGAATCCTGTCGTTATATGCAAACACTCCAGAAGCAACAGAAAAACTTACTGAATCTTTATTGACTGAAAAATATCCGACCAGATTGACTTGGGCAGATGTCGATGATGCTGAACTTAAAAGTAGTAACCAAATGATAGCAGTAGCAAAACATATGCTACAAACAGTTGGTGTTGACATTACTGACCATATTGTCCATGATGATGAACAATCTTTTATCTGTGATCCTAATGATGAAGATGTGGATGAAGTTCCGACTCGTCGCAAAAGAAGAACTAAAAAGGAAATGGAAGAAGCACGAAGAAATTTGAATATGCTTTTACATCAAAATAATGATAGTATAAATTTAACAGGTGATACAAAAACTATTTCAGAAGAATTTGATCTTTAAACAAATCGTATTTATTTCACAATCTACATTAGCCAGTAAGAGTACGTAATTGCTCTTACTGGCTAACAAAGGGTGTTCTGGCATGATCATAACGAAAGATATGATGAACTATAAAACAGCCAATGAAATCATACAAAAAGATAGATTTCCAGTGGGCTGGGTTACAGTTCGTTTTGATGACAAAGATGTTGATTTGCCAATTCAATTAGTTCTTATCTTACTTCCAGTTTGGGAAATCTATATTAATTTAAATCTTCCAGTATTGTCAAAATGTATTTATTTAAAAGTTGGTCCATTTGGAAAAAGTACATTTGTTAAGATGATAACTGAAGTATATTTGGATATTTTAGAAAATTATAGTGATAGAATTTCCCGTAGCGAATTTATGGAAGAAATTTGGCAAACGGCAAATCATATCAATGATTTCGGTATTTTTCAATTAAATGAACATCATTGTAGTATGTCGCTTGTAGATTTGTGTAAAATTTATCTCGACCCTCTTATTCAACCAATAGTTAATGTAGATCTTGACGAATCAAAAGGTACGGTTTATATTGAACGTACTATGGAAAATGCAAACGCAAATTTTATTAAATCTATTGGTACAAGAGGACTTCTCAAAGATAATATTCTTCTCGAATATCAAGAAGCTGGTGTCTTAAATAATAAACAGATTCCTCAGGTAATGATTGCATTCGGTCTTCGTACTGAAGTTTCCGATAAAGTTATTGGTCTACCAGTTACAGGATCGTCTTTAACTGGTATGAAAGATATTTGTGAACTTGCAGTAGAACATCAAGCTGCAAGAAAATCTGTTTATTATAATAAAGAGGCTATTCGAAAATCACAGTATTCCGGCAGAAAATGGCATATTCTTTGTTGCTCTATTGAAAAAATTTATGAAGGTGATTGTGGAACTCAAGTAACATTGCCATTTGAAATTACTGCCGCAAATTGTAAGAAATGTATTGGTAAAAATATAGTTGACGATAATGGAAATATCTTTCCTTTGACTCGAAATAATATTAATGATTATATTGATAAAACTGTTAATATGAGATCTGCCATTACATGTCGCCATACCAATGGTGTATGCGAAGTATGTGCAGGTCTTATTCATAGAAATCTTGTTCCTGGAATGAATATTGGAATTAATTCTGCTGCCAACTTTGTAGCAAATGTATCACAGATGATTTTGTCTACTAAACATTTTAATAGTACTAAATCACAGCTTTATCAAATTCCATATCCTGCATCCAAATATATTGAAAAAGGAAGTTCCGGATTTTATTTTAAACCAAGTTTGTTAGGTGAAAAAGTTAAATGGAGTATGGGAGTTTCTTTATCTGATATTAGAGGTAATATTACAGATCTTCATCACATTACAGAAGAACTTCCTATTCCAGAAGAAAGATATAGTGAACTTATAAATTTCTTTATTAAAACAGATCAAGGTGAAATTATAGAGATTCCTCTTTCGGTAGAAGGACAATCTCCATTTCTGACTATTGAATTTTTATTGTATATGAAATCGAGATACAACGATTTGGAAGTAACTCCAGATTGTGTATGGATTCCTATGAATGAATGTAAACGTATTCCCATTATGCGTACGACAATTGTTAATGACTCTATGATGGGATATGTTAATCTTATTACAGATTTTGTAGAAAGTGGAAAACTTACCAAGTATAAAGATGCTAGCAAGGCACTTTTTGATTTTAGTAATTTAGTATTTGATAAGGTATTTGTTAATATTTTTCATGTAGAAGTAATGTTAAAGGCTCATCTTGTAACAAGTAAAAATAATTGGTCTATTCCTATTGTAGAAGATCCTACCAATGTAACTTTTAGTAAAACAGTTAAAATTATCAGTAATAGAACTATTTCTGGTGCACTCAGTTTGCAAGGACATAGAAAATTCTTTGCTAATGCAAAGACATATACTACTCCACATGAAAGTGGTCCTTTTGATAATTATTATGATTTATAAAAATAAGATATGATATCCTTATCTATAGAGGAATAGATATCTATTCCTCTATAGATAAATTAAAAAAAATAATAACTTATGAATGTTATAACCATTAGGAGAAATTGATTATAATGTTACGCATGCTTATTATTTTGGCAATTTCTATTGGTTGGTTTGTTTATTGGTACAAAATTATGAAAAAGACTTATGATTCACCTATTAAACTATTGTTAGATAAAATACCAACTTTATCAGGTAGTAATGAAGATATTGCTATTACAATAGTAGATATTTTTAAGTTACTTATTTGTTCTGGACCAATAGGCTGGATCATTCTTATTTATATGATTGTTAAGTATGTAGGATTTATTACGATTTTATTTTTTGTTTCTGCATGGAAGAAGTTGACTAATAAATAAAATGTGTATATAGAGTTAGGGAATATCCCTAACTCTATATACATGTAGTGTTATTCATTTTTTGTTAAATATATATAATTTTTTAAATAAAGAATAGAATTATTGTAAAAAAGGAGTAAATGAATTATGACAAGTTATGATTTTATTTGTAAATATACAGTTCCTTGGATTACAGGAGAAAGATATTTAACCATTGTTGGAGTAATGATAGATAATAATTTTTATTTTACTCCAAAAGATCTTTGTGTACGTTATCAACAGACATATCCGTACATTTCAATTACGGATATCAAAGAATATGTTCACATTCTTCCAGTTGTTAGTAAACTGGAAGATATTCTTAAATTTATCAAACGACACAGATCGTTTGAGAATGAAACTATTGAAAGTTTGAAAGCACAACTTAATGATATTTATTTTCATCCTGAGCATCACGATTCTTGGGAACGTTTTCTTAAACTACAATAACATTTTGATACAAATGAGATGATTGAAGCGGATAAGTCCTTGGCCAAATTTATTTAACAAATGGAGATTATTATGTTTAATTACATCATGCGTATTGTTGTAGCTATTCTTTTGTCAATTGTTCTTTATGTTCCTTCTCATGCCATGTCAGGCGAAACTCCTACTTGGAGTTATGATTTGTATAACACTGAAACAGGAGAGTATTTAGGGGAAGCTATTAATGTTCGGCACATTCCTGAAGGATGGTACATTGATTATTATCCTGAAAATTCACAACTTTATGTAACAGGAGAATTTTCTGCATATGAGATAGTTCTTGTAGGACCTGAAGGACGAGTGGATCACGAAACATTTTTTGAATATCCTTTTGGACACAGTTACGCTGTGGCTGATAACATGTAATTACAATGAAAGGAGATACTTTTATGGAACAAAGACATTTACTCATCAGCAGTGAATTTAAGCATCTTTTGAAAATTGTAAACATTTGGAATGATAAATTTCCTGGTTCACCAATACCAGAATGGATAACAAAACGATGCGATACACTTAGTTTACAAGCTAAAAGAATTCGTTCTGAAAAATAACAAAATATGAAGGATAGAGAGGGAAATTCCCTCTCTATCCTTCATTGCTCGTTTTTTTTTTGTGTATATATCATAATTTTAATATAAACCATTTAAAGGAGTTTTTAAAATGTCGAAATCTATTGTTAAAAAAGTTGAAAATGAACTAAACGATGTTAAAAATGTACAACCTCTCAATGTAGTTGAAGACGTGAAAAAACTTCTTAATACTAAACCAATAAGAGGTTTTACTGATGATATAATTAATGATGTTAAAAACGATATTACTAATGGTGTTAGTGATATTGAAATTATGGATAAATATGCTCTCACTAGACCAAGGTTTAAAAATCTTATTTTTGAAATTGCGTGTTCCGGATTTGACGTGAGTAATCTCAAAAAATCTTCACGTAAAACTTTTTTAAGAACATTTAAATGTGGTACACAAGGTATTATAATAACGAATTCTCGGCTCAAACAAAATGGTATTAATATTCAACCTGGAGATAATTTGAATTTTATTAAATTAACTGATGAATCATTTGCAATTGAAATAATTAAATAATTTGAATTTTAAAATAAGAAAGGAAGAGTTTTACAATTCTTCCTTTTTTATTTTTTTTTAATTTCAATGTGTTTTTAGTGATATATTATCTTTATGATGTAGATAAATAATACTTCTTAGTGGAGTTAAAATTGATGAAACCTGTACGCATAGAAGTATATTCTACACATATAAGAATAGATTCTACTAATTATGGTGATGTGTGCGATGGTTTAGGCGATATTCGTAAAGTATTGGATAAATTTAAAGAAACTGATTTTGATAAAAGACAAAAAAGAGTTTTTGTTACAGCCAGATATTATTTTTATAATAGACAAACATTTCAAATGCATCTTCCAAGACATGCGTTAAAACTAATAGTTGAAAATTTAAAATCACAAAATATTCAATATGATATTTGTGTTAAAAAACCATATGTAGATAAACTTGAACCTCCTTTACAAATGCTTCCGCATTGGGTAGATAGACCTGAACATCAAAATGCTATTAATCATCTTACAAGAACAGATGAACCAATGCTTTGTTGTTCAATGCAAACTGGTAAAGGTAAAACATATTGTTCAACAAAAGCAAGTATTTTTTTTAAAACATATATTCTTGTTATCTGTTCTGGTTTATTGGAACAATGGAAAGAAAATTTTTTGGAAAAAACTAATATAGATGAAAAAGATATATTTATTATTCAAGGAGTTTCAGCAGTTCAAAAAATAATTCATATACTTGAAACTGACAGAGAACATAGACCTAAGATATTGATAGGTTCTATAGAAACTATTAGATTATGGGTATTAGCACAATCTAATCCTTATGATCAAATTCTTTCATGGTTTGATTTTTTAAGTGAATATGGAATTGGTGTAAAAATAGATGATGAATTTCATTTGAATTTTGCTGCTTTAGTATTGATAGACCTCATGTCAAATGTGCAAACAAATATGTATTTGTCAGCAACTCCAAAACGAAGTAAAAGTCAAGCACAAGCTATTCTTAATCGAATATTTCCTTCTGAAATTATAGGTGGACAAAATCAATATGATAAATATGTTGATACCACTATGTATACGTATAGATTAGAAGTTAATAGACCACAAAGATTTAATACAAATTATGGTTATTCACATGCCAAATATGAAATGGAATTAGTTAATAACAGTCAAACAAGAAAAAGATTTATTAATGAAGTATTGTTTCCCATTGTTGATAGTGAATATGTTAATGTTAGAATGGAAAAAGGACAAAAGTGTTTGATTTTTGTGCAAACAGTAGCATTTGCACAAAAATTACAACAATATCTGGATTTTTATTATAATGGCAGATTTGATATTAGAACTTATCTAAGTGATGATTCTGAAGATAATTTAATTGAAAGTGATATTATCGTAAGTACTCCCAAATCTTGTGGAACTGGAGTCGATATAAAAAATTTAATAACAGTAATCAATACAGTTTCATTTTCTTCTGAACCTTTGTGTGAACAAATGTTTGGAAGAATAAGAAAAATTGTTGGTCCTATGAAGTTTATTGATCTGACAAACAGATATTTACAACAACACATTAGACATTTTCATAAAAGAAAAAAAATATTTTATTCTAGAAGCAAATCTTTTAATGAATTAAAATTGTAATTTGTAATTAAAATGGAGAGATGAATATCATCTCTCCATTTTAGTAAATAAACAAATAACAATATTACCATATAGTGGAACATTAAAACTAATTTTAAGGATGGGTTGTATGGAAAAAATGTTTCTAGAAGGACTTATAGTATCTCTTATTACAGCGTACTGTATGTGGGCGCTTTATTGTGAATATCGAGTAGTGAAAGAAATTTGTACTCGTTCAAAAAGAAAACATTCAACAGGAGCAGATGACGAACCTATTCATCCAAAAGTATATTTTTATTTATTTTGGGGTGGACCACTTACTTGGTTACTTACTTTATTTTTGTACAAATTTTTATGTATTTTTAATAAAACAAGAAAAGGATAAATTATGAATATTTTATTAGTGGTAATAATTTTTATTACAATAGTAATTATTAGAAAATTGTGGATAGAATATAAAGATAGAGAAAACAGTTTTCGTAAAATAAATCAAGCAATTGATCAAAAATTGCTAAACAAAAACTACATGGATTTAGAAGACAGTCGATGTTGTAAATTTGGAAACTTACTGTTTCCTTCATCAAAAAAGTTACATTCAATAGGACAAATTTGTGTCAATAAATTACAAACTGAAGATAATTTTCTTCAGGACGTGTTATATACATCAATGTTTGGAGAAAAGATAGTAGAAGGAATTCCTATAAAAGACAATTGTCAAGCATATAAAGTTTTTCAAGATGACATTAATAAATGTCAATGTTTACACAACTTAATATTTTTTCATTTTGAATCAAACAATAAAAGAAATTGTACTGAAGAAAATAGTAATGTAGTTACAATTTTGAAACAAGATATTGAAAATACTTTATCTTTTTTACATGATCTCTATGAAGAACAAGATCCAATTAGATTTAGATATGTCGATGTCAATAAATTTAAATCTGATGAATTTGAAAGGTATTTACAATTAAAGCTTTTTTATTTTTGGCTCAAAAAACTTGAACAAGAATTTTTTAAAAAGAATATTAATAAATCCAAAACATCAAAATCCATATCTAAAAAAGAAACATCTGATGAAACAAAATCTACAGAAAAAGAATCTAATAATGGAGTGACTAATGCTAAGCGTCGCCGTACTAGGACATCGAATTCAAATACTAAAAAAAGCATTGATTCAAAACAAAAAGATATTCAATAGTCTTGATAGTTATATTCAAAAATCTATACAAATTTTGTATGAAAAAGGTGCGCAACGATTTTTTGTTCTTGGATCATCTGGAGTAGATACTTGGTGTACACAGAATTTAGTTATGTTTAAAGAAACGCATCCTGAATTAAATGTAACTATGGTTAAATCTACTCCAGATCAAAATGATAGTTGGCCAAAAACTTCTTTACTTGAACACGATAGACTTTGTGAAAAAGTTGATAAAGTAATAATTTTAAGTCATAATCCAGGAAATTCAAGAAAAATATTTAATCGTAATGAATGGGTAGTAGATCGAAGTGATTTTATATTAGCTTTTGAATTTCCAGAAATTGTGGCTGGTGGACTTACCCAAATGATTGATTATGCAAAAGTGAGAAGAGTACCAACTCTTGTAGTTGACATGTATAATTTAAACAAAGGATATAATTCATTAAAAGAAATTACATTACAAAAACGAGCATTTAAAAGTTGTGGTTAAATTATGTTTACACTGTCAAATGAAATAAAGGCGGATCTTATTACAATATTTATAATTCTCTTTTGGATAGCAATTGCAATTTATATTGAATTAAGGAGAAAGTAAATGTCAATCAGTGCTGTAATTTTATTGATGGTTGTAGCAATTCTTGCTTGGATGTATTTTTATATAGCAAAACCATTTTTTGAAGAATTAACCATACTTAAAGAAGATACATATAAATTAAGTTTGTTTCTTAGTGGGTTAATAATTAAACATAATCAATTAGGAAGAAAAATTTATAATTATGATTTGTGCTCCAAATGTCCCATGTTTAAAAATTGTCATGAACTTAATGAATATCGTGTTGAAAAATTTGGAGATCTTATAAGAAATTTTCGAAATATTACTTCGTCAGATGTAGTTGAACAAATTAATGAACTTTGTAATACATGTTATTTGTTAAGTAAGGAATATGCCAGTACTACAGAAAAGGGAGTAGATTTATCCAGTATTCGTTTTGAAGATTTGGAATTTAAAGTAGAATATAGTTCTTTTTATAATCATTGGGTTGGATCTTGTTCAATTTTTCCAAAAATGTGTTCTCTTGGAAACACACGCGAAGAAGCTTTATCAAATATTAAGGAATGTACTAAAAATATGATTGAATTTGGAATTAAATGTGAGACTGATAAAGAAATACAGCGTATTCGTGATTTAGAATCATCTGCATTAAAAACAGAATAAATGACTATATAAGAAGAGTACCTGGTAAAATCCAGGTACTCTTCTTATATAACTAATGTATTTTTTTTTGATTAATTTAATACATAAAATTAATTTTGACAATGTAACTTAATTCTATACTGATAAAAATACAAAGGAGTTTTTTAATGAACAATTTTACAAAAGAATCTGATAAAAATGAAGATAGTTATTTTCCTTATAAATCTTGGAAAGTTATTAAAAGAGATGGTATCACAGAAGTTCCGTTTGAACAAGATAAAATAATAAATGCAGTTAAAAAAGCTTTTAAATCTGTTAATGGTACAGATGAAAATTGTGATGATATTGTAGTTGCTATAGCAAATAAAACTATTGTACTATTGGAAAAAGACTTAAATAATAAATCGAATTCAATTATATTCTCAGTTGAAGAAATTCAAGATAAAGTAGAGCAAGCTCTTATCCAATTGGGATACAGTAAAATTGCTAAAGAATATATTGTTTATAGAGAAAAACGAAATCAAGTACGAATGATGAATTCTTCTCTTATGCAAACTTATAAAGATTTTGTTACTAAACCAATTTCTGAAATTGATGAAATGCGTGAAAACGCAAATATTGATGGTCAAAATCCAATGGGAGGAATCCTTAAATTTGGATCGGAAGCATCTAAAACATTTACTGATTTATATTTAATAAAACCTTTACATGCTAAATATCATAGTGAGGGATACTGGCATGTTCACGATAAGGATTTCTATACATTCAGAACTACCACGTGCCTGGATGGATTTACTGAAATTACGATAAAAGATAATGAAGATAAAATTGTCACGAATACAATTATAAATATTTTTGATAAGTATTTTTCTAGTACAGAAAAAGAAATTGTAGATTTTAAAAATAAAAAATATAAGATTAAATCCAAAAATGAATTTGTTAATATTCGTACAATTGTACGTACTCCAAAACAAAACGAACAAATGTACAGATTTATTACAAATTTAGGTAAACTTGAATTAACTGGAGATCATGTAGTTCCAATTATTGTGAATAATATTGAAAATGAATTGTTGGCAGCAAATATTCGTATTGGAGACAAATTTATATCTTCAGCTGGTGAATGTGTTGAAATTATTAATATAGAACAATATACATATACAGGATTTGTATACGATATAGAAACTGATAATTATTATTTTGATGCCAATGGATATGTAGTACACAATTGTACCCAGATAGATATTAAATCTCTTCTCAATAGAGGATTTCATACTGGACATGGATTTTTAAGAACTCCCGGAAATATTATTTCTGCTGCTGCACTTGCTTGTATTGCAATTCAAAGTAATCAAAGTGATCAGCATGGTGGACAATCCATTCCTAATTTTGATTATGGATTAGCTCCTTATGTAGCTAAAACATATATTAAGAAAATTATTGAAATTTTTGAAATCTTTAAAAGATTTCTTTCAGAAGAATCTTTAAAAAAGATTGAATCATATTTAAAAGATTATTATGAAAAACACAATGATCTTTTATCGAAGACCGCACAAGATTCATTGCTTGAACAATTAGTTTTTGTATCAGATACAAAAGGAAGAGAATTTCCTGATAATTTTCAAACTTTATTTGATGCATATAAACCTTATGTAGAAAAGGCAATCGAAAGAACAAATAAAGATACATTTCAAGCAATGGAAGCATTGGTACACAATTTGAATACCATGAAATCCAGAGCAGGATCTCAAGTTCCATTTAGTTCTATTAATTTTGGTACGGATACTACTGAAGAAGGAAGAATGGTATCTCGTAATTTCCTTAAAGCAATTGATGCTGGATTAGGAAAGCACGAAACTTCTATTTTTCCTGTAGCTATTTTTAAAGTTAAACGTGGTTTTAACTATAATAAAGAAGATCCCAATTATGATCTTTTTGAATTAAGTTGTGAAGTATCCTCTAGACGTTTGTTCCCTAAGTCAAATTGGGGCCTATTTGTTATATACTAAGTTTATATAGCAGATATGGAAAATCTTGCTAACCTAGACATCTAGGGTGTCAATTATTAAATATTTTTAATATTTAATGGTTGGCTAACGGTAGAAGTGAAATATATAAATAAGCTTCGTAAGAGAGCCTAAGGTCCTTATTTATATAAGGATAGCTGGTAATACCGTGTTTTTGTAAAATTTATACGTTGTTATAAATCTTACAGGAATGTAACGACTAGATCGTAAGATCGTAGGTTATAGGTGAAATTCCTATGCCGAAATGCAAGGGCCGAAAGGTGTGAGATAGTCTACTCCCCTAATAAATATCGGGAAACCGAGGGTATAAAGGAATTTTCTTTTCGAGGATTCTTCATTCAACAAACCTTATTATAAAGAAGGACATCCGGAAACCGAAGTAGCTGTCATGGGCGCTGCTCATTATAATGAAATTGTTAGAGTTCGTTTGAATTGTACTGAAGTTATCAGCGGTCAAATTGGTGATATAGTAAATTATCTATTTGAACGTAAAGATTGTATTGATGGCGATATTATTCAATTTGATGAATATACTCAATATTGCAATCTTAAAAATGTTGAAATACAAAGTACCGAAGAAAATTATTTTACACATGTTAAAAAATGTATGCGATGGGAACAGCCAAATTTAGATTGGCGTGAAATTACATTTGCTGATAATAGTAAAATTGTAGTTACACACGATCATCCTTTATGTTCTAATAAAGGACGTAAAATTGCTGATGAACTTAAATGTGGTGATAAAATTTTAGAAATTAAAAAAGCAGATAGAATGTATCTTATAGCACCATACAAAACCATTACTGCTATTAATAAAGTAGTTCCTAATAAATCTAATTTTGCATATGACTTTGAGACTGTAACTGATATATTTGGATTATCTGGCATAGTTTCACACAATTGTCGTACACGTGTTATGGGAAATGTATATGATCCTGAACACGAAACTACATATGGGAGAGGGAATCTTTCCTTTACTACAATTAATCTTCCTATGCTTGCACTTGATGCAGTATCTGAAAATCCTGACGATGCCATTACACTTTTCTTTGAAAAACTGGAACATATGGAAGATGAAGTATTTGATCAGCTTTTAGATAGATTTGAATATCAAAAACACGGACTTGTCAAATCATTTCCGACTTTGATGGGTCAACACGTATGGATGGGAAGTGAACATCTTGATTTAGAAGATGAAGTAGGATCTGTTTTAGGACACGGTACTCTTACAGTAGGTTTTATTGGACTTGCTGAAACACTCATTGCTCTTATTGGAAAAGCTCATGATGAATCCAAAGAAGCACAAGAATTAGGTCTTAAAATTGTAAAATTTATGCATGATAAATGTGTAAAGAAATCTAATGAAATGAAACTCAATTTTAGTTTAATAGGTACTCCTGCAGAATCGACAGTTGGTACTATGATGCGTAAATTGAGAAAAAAATATGGGATTATTCCTAATATCACTGAACATGAGTATTTAACAAATTCATTCCATAAACTCCAGTGTGGCTTGTATTAGTAATAATACATGAAAAACGACGTGAACCTGGACATCCAGGGTGTTATATACACCTTTTGTATATATGTGTATATAGCTAACGGCAAAACCTACGTTTCTATATGAAATATGGTAATGATCGTGCTAAATTTCTCCATTAGCAAATATTAAATTATAATAATGCTAGCGGATGAATAATAGTGTAACGACTATCGAAAAGACTATAAGAAATAAATATTATATTTTCTTATAGGAACTGAGTAGAGTAATCTATTGGTGAAATTCCAATAGGTGAAGCGCGTCGGTACGTACTAGATATTAACTATTTTGATGATATCTAGCGTATATGAAATAGTCTACTCCCTTTTGAAAAAATGGGTATGTTACGGCTAGAGTTTACAAAAAACTTAGTATAAAAGATAAGATTGATATCGAAGCTCCTTATCACAAATATTGTTTGGCAGGGGCGATCTCATACCTTGAGCTTAATGGAGATCCTTCTAAAAATGTTAAAGCTTTTATGGATATAGTAAAATATGCCGAATCTAAAGATATGGGATATTTTAGTATTAACCATGCAGTAGATCGTTGTCCAGTTTGCAATTATGTCGGTGTTATTGATGATGCTTGTCCAAGATGCGGATTTAGTGAAGAAGCTGGTGTAGATTTAGAAAAGCTTAAAGAACTACAAAAATATTATCCTGACATCACAATTCCTAAAATTTAATTGAAATTTCGATACGTATTTTTTAACTTAAAGTTGTTAATGTATTTGATTATTATTGAATGCGAAATTAATCATACTTTTAGGAGTTTTATATATGCCTATTCATCGTACTTCTGACGGTCGTATCGTTGTTGGACGCGGACTCAAAATTGAACGTGTTCGTAGAATTTGTGGTTATCTTGTTGGTACTATAGACCGTTGGAATGATGCTAAACGTGTTGAGCTTTCCGAACGTGTAAAGCATACTAATGAATGTTAATAATTTAAAAATTTATTGTTTTTAAAAATTACTAAAAAATAGATTACATATACTTGGAGTGGAATAATTCCACTCCAAGTATATATTGTATTTTTAATATTTGAAGAACTATAAACATATATATTATTTTTACAACAAGGAGTAATAAAATGGAAATAATAGTAAATTGATTTTGTTAAAAATTGTACAATATGTTATTTAATTATAAGGAGAATCAAATATGTTGTATGAAGTAGATCGTATTCTTCAAAATAGTAGTTCTTGGCACAGGCTTCTTAATCTTTGTAATTGTGATCCACATGGTGTTTGTCTTTTTAAAGATAAAGATGAAAAAGGAAAATTTATTAATGAACGCAATGGATTTTCTTGTGAATTATTTGAAATTAATCCCTATTATTGGGGAGATTGTACGTGTGGTGTCACTGATCTTTACAGTGAGATTAGGGAACATTCTGGTGATTGTCCTTTCGTACATCATAACTTTATTTATCATCCAACAGGGTTTTATATTGATTGGTATAAATATTCCTTTAGAAGTAGTAATATGAATCAAGATCTCACTATTCGAGAAATTGAAGATATTTTTGATATATGTTCTGAATATCTTGAAAACATAGGATTTGATACTAATAAAAATTCGATTGAATATGCGATTGAGCATGATCCTGAAATTATGAATCTTGTACAAAAACAATTCGAGTGTAAATTAAATATAAATACAATACTTGGTAATAATTTAAATGTAAAATCTTCAGAAAAATCAGATGAACAACACATTATCCATCTTCTTAATGAACGAAGAAAAATAGAGAAAGAACTGGATACTTGTATTAAACGACTTAAAAAACAAAGAGATTGTGAATGACAGAACCTTTTTATTTAAAATATGAAACTATAGAACAATTTAGAGATTTGGTATGTGGTAACAAGTTAACAACACCACTGTGCGAAGCATTGTGGCAAAAATTACACACTGATGTGTTTGTTATAACTGTTCTTCATGTGAAATATAAAATAATTAAATTTGGAACTATTCGTTTAACATCTAGTTTGATTATAAAAATATTTGATGTAATTTATGATGAAACAACAGGATATGATAATGTCTTGTTTGATATTTGTCATATTGACCAATCTTCAGTTTATGGAACTTTTGTAATGTGAATAATTATGAAAGTACAATATGTTTTTGTTGTTGGAGATATTCATGGTGAATGGGAAATTTTCAACTCATTTATTAATAATAAAATTAGACAAAATAAAGACATTTTAAACGATATTGAAATGAGGCACGAAGTAGAAGTTATTATACTTCAATGTGGTGATTTTGGGTTTTGGCCACATTTTGATAAAACAAATAATTTTTCAGGTGGTCGTAAAATATGGGATCAATGGGGAATAAAACATCATTTTCCAGGTATTATTAATGATACTATTAAAATCATTTGGTGTGCCGGAAATCATGAAAATCATCATATACTTGATAGTTTAGAAATGAATACTACAGAAAAATTTATTGAAATTGATCCTATTAGAGCACCTAATATTTTTTATGCTACATTCGGTTCTGTATGCACTCTTTTGGATAATAGTAAGGTATTATTTTGTGGAGGAGCTTCAAGTATAGATAAAATGCTTAGGATTCCAGGAATAAGCTGGTGGGAAGGAGAATCTATTTCAAATTTAGATATGTATAAACTTCCTAAAAATATTGAACAAATAGATATAGTTATTTCGCATACTTGTCCTAAATGTTTTGATCATACCCACAGTCGTTTAAATTTTATAAAATATCATGATCCATCCAAATTAGCACTTGATGAAATATTTGATACCTATAAACCACGTAAATGGTTCTATGGTCATTATCATCGTTTTTGTCACGCATTTGTTAGACAATGTGAAACATTTATGTTAAATCGTATAGATGGTTCTAATGGAAGGTGTTTTGTCAATTGGAGATTAGTTTGTGATTAAACAGTATTGATTATATAGAAAATATATAATTAATAAGGGAGACTTAAAAATGCCATTACCAACTCCGCATAATGGAGAAACACAATCAGAATTTGTTTCTCGTTGTGTTAAAAGTTTAAATGATTCTGGTGAATTTGAATCGAATAAACAACGTGTCGCTGTGTGTTATTCACAATTTAAAAAAGGACATTCTAAAAAGAAAAAACAAGTAGATACAAATAGTTATGGTTCTTTTTCAGCATTAAATACATTTCTTAAAGATGATTAAAATACAAGCAAGGGGAAGAAACCCCTTGCTTGTATTTTTTGTTATGTAAAGATGTATCCATCCATTTTAATTAAAGATATACATTATTGTTTAGAAAGTATGAAATTTTTCATATTTTTCTTGACAAAAAGGAGGATGCGTATTATCTTGTAATCACCAAACAAGGAGAAGTCACAATGGCTAAAGAGCATTGTCAGCTAGCTAAAATTTTTGGTCTCAATGTTAAAAGAAGAAGAGTAGAATTAGGATTAACACAAGCTGAAGTAGCTGAACAATTGGGAATAAGGGTAAGTCCAGATAATATATCACGAATAGAAAGCGGTTATATAGCACCAAGATTTAACAGAATAGAAAAAATAGCTAAAATATTAAAATGTAAACCATCACAATTGTTTGAAGAATGATACCATATAAAGGAAGAGGGTTAAACTCTTCCTTTATTTTATTTGTTATTACTAGAAGGAGAAATATAGTGTATCGTATTAAAGTTTGTTATGTTAAATCAAAAAATATGAAACGTCTTGTACATATGTTGGATTATTTAGATGTAGAAGAATCTTTGTTACCTGAAACTATCGAACAAGATGTAAAGAATCTTTTAGAAACAAATGATATTTTGCATATTCACACTATTAATAGTTTTGTGGTAGATTGTTTTCGTGTATTGCTTGTAAAAGGAATTGTAAAGCCGAGAGAAATTGTATTTACTGTATATCATCCCGATTTGGAAAATGAATATGAATTTTTTGAATATCCAAATGAAAATGGAAAGATGAGTTGGGATTATTGGGGAGAACAAGAAAGAAACAGAGTAAAGGTACTTGCTCAATTAGCTAGAATGTGATTGAAAGTGATATAAATCTATATTACTCTTTTAATAAACAAAAAGGAGGAAACTATATGTATTCTAAAATCACAGAAGACAGAATGAATTTGGAAGGAATTATTGGTCATGCTGATGATTTTTATAATGCGTACAAACAAGCACAACAAAAAATTAAAGAAAAGAGAGCAGATGATTTTGATTATCGAATAATTGAATGTATGCCTATTGTACATCGTTTAATAAATAATCATCAAGATCTGTTTGTCAGTGAACAAAAACAATGTATCGAATATATTCACAATACTCTTTTTGATATGGAAATAAATAATACTATTGTTAAAAAGAGAAAATGTTATATTTGTCCTGATGGACATATTTGTGTTTTTCCATATGTTGAATTATACGTTGTAATAGGTGAATTGCCTTTTTCTAAATACAACAAAAATAAATATATTTGTCCTATATGTGGTCAAAAAATGGATTATGTAGGATTAATTAATGATGATGGATATTGTAGTTTTAAACTTGAAATAACTGAAGCTAAAGAAATATATTCAAAGGATGATATTAATATTATTGAATATAAATATAAAGTTATTTATGATACTGATTCTAGAAAATTTGATGATATGCTGTTAAAAATATAATAAAAATTTAGGTAATAAAAATAAAAAGTGATTAGGGACTAGTATGAAATATTTGAGAATAAAGAAGCCTGATGCGATTTTCGGTGACGATGTCATTGTTATCTTTTCTGAACAAATATCACATGACATAATGGCTAGTTGTTTTTCTGATGAAATAGTATCAGCTGGATTTGTTAAATTGGATAACGATGTAAAATCTGGAAATGTGTGTTATGGAGAATCAGTATCATTAAAATTGAAAAGTATTCCTGAAGAAGATACTGCACTTTTACGAATCCAATATTGGGATGATTGGGCTGGACATTTAAAATAAAGTAATATAAGTAGGGAATTAAATTCCCTACTTATACTCAATCGTTTTTTTTTGTGAAGATGAATTTGTAGATAAATTCAGAAATATATTACATTGTAAGAATAATTTAAATAAGGTATCTCATTGGAAAGTAATAAGAATAGTAATTTTTAATATAAAAATGGGAGATGACATGAATGTTTCAACTGATGAAGAATTGATGACGATTATTACTTTGTTGATGGAACGTATCAAAAACGATAATAATAATGATATATTGGTGAATGTTTTTACAGCACAAGAATTAGCCAATAATCGATGCTCCGAAGGTTATAGAATATATGTAAATTCGATTAATTTGGAAATAAAATATATTTACACGAGGTCTTGTTATGCTTCCAATACAATTATAATTACTAAAGATATGGAAAAACGTACGTTTTATACGAACAACAACGAAACTGAATTTTTTAGTTTTAGAGAATTATTAAAAAATGTTTGTGAACATAACAACAAGAAATTAGAAATAAACTTTTTGAAAAATATTCAAAAAATATTGGCATAATAACTTTTATTTTAATTAATATTTTAAAAGGAGAAATGAAAAATGTCTAATAAAAATGTTGTTATCATGGAAGACATTAAACATCGTTTTGTATGGAATACTATAATTGAAGTATTGTCCCATATAAAAATGGATGGTATTAAATCTGATTTTAAATATCAAATTCAACATCCTGTAACGCATGAAGATATCCAATTGGATATCTTCATGTATAGACACATCGATTTTTTAAAATGGAATATCGTTCAACAAAAATTAAAAGATCAAGTTAAAAATGGTTGTTATTTGTGTGAATACAATTTTCTTACACACGGACTTTCAAAAGAAAATAAGTATATTGATTGCATAAACTGCCCGTCAAAAATAATAACAACAAACACTGGTTGTATGGGAGGTTCTTTTCCAATTATTTGGAATGTATATTTTAGTAGTGTTGCTAGTATGTCAAATAAAGAATTTACAACAATTCTTGATCATTGCAAAAAGATTCGAGATACTGAATTTAAAGAAAATGTACTACTTAGAAGTAATGTAGAAGGAGAAAACAATTATGATTAATGAAAACAATGTTACAAAAGTTATGGAAGATGTTAAACATAAATTGATGTGGAATTGGATAATAGATATTTTAAAATATGTAAGAGAAAATGATATTGAAAAAAACTTTAAATATACAATAACTTACAATAATAAGGATATAAAATTAAATATCAGAATACTTGAT
>UMLJ01021324.1_pt1 | contig 72483 bp, 78 predicted proteins | sample 1966521 | NCBI WGS metagenome assembly UMLJ01 (sample SAMEA4836199, study PRJEB28245) | human gut metagenome | biome: gut microbiome; material: fecal sample | place: Denmark | collected 2008
GGCAGAAATATCCGTGCCATCGAAACGCTGACCGGCGTCGATCTCATCATTGATGATACTCCGGAAGCTGTCATCCTGTCGTGCTTTGATCCGATCCGCCGTGAAGTCGCGCGTCTTGCACTGGAAAGTCTTGTCAAGGATGGCCGTATCCATCCGGCCCGCATCGAAGAGGTCGTGGCGAAGACGAAGAAAGAAGTGGATAAGGCGATCCGTGAAGCCGGTGAACAGGCTGTCATGGAATGCGGCATCCGCGGTATGAATCCTGAACTGATCAAGACGCTTGGCCGTCTGAAGTATCGTACCAGCTATGGGCAGAATGTCCTGCAGCACTGCATTGATACCTCCTATTTCTCCGGCATCCTGGCGGCTGAAGTGGGAGCCGATGTAGAGCTTGCCAGAAGAGCGGGCCTGCTTCATGATATCGGCAAGGCTGTCGATCGGGAACAGGAGGGGACGCATGTAGAACTCGGCGTGGAGCTCGCTCAGAAATATCATGAATCGCCGCAGGTTATCAATGCCATTGCTTCCCATCATGGGGATACAGAGCCGACTTGTGTCGAGTCTGTACTGGTCGCTGCGGCTGATGCGATCTCCGCTGCCCGTCCGGGTGCCCGCCGCGAGACATTGGAAAACTATATCAAGAGACTCACGAAGCTCGAAGATATTGCGAAATCCTTCCCGGGCGTGGCCAGCTGCTATGCCATTCAGGCGGGACGAGAGCTGCGTGTCATCGTGAAGCCGGAGAAGGTCAATGAGGACCAGGCCGTCATTCTGGCGCATGATATTTCCCAGCGGATCGAAAAGGAACTCCAGTATCCGGGGCAAGTCAAGGTGGTCGTCATCCGCGAGACCCGCGCGACGGATATTGCGAAATAATGCTTACCAAAAGAAGCTGCTTCGGCAGCTTCTTTTTCTTTTTGGGGGCAGGTATGTTATAATGAGGAACACATTAAGAGAGGGATTCTGCTGGCTGGGGAGCAGACTGCGATCTTGCTTTCGGCGGATCCAGCGGGCCTGATAGACAAAAAGGACAGATCATGTGATAGATTTCACAGAAATGAATAGAGGTACTCATCATGGATAGAGAAGACTTGGATCAGCAGCTGAAAGAGCATGGGGAAGCCATGCAGAAAGAGATCACCGGATCCCGCAAGGGACGGATGAAGCTCTTCGCCGCAGCGCTTGCGCTGCTCGTCATCGGAAGCGCGGGAGGCTGCTTCTTCGGCGAGTTTCCTGCGATCCCGAAGAAGGACGGCGCTTCTTCCTCGTACCAGGTACCGCAGGGGGCGGATAAGAAGCTGCAGGAGCTGCCGGCCATCCGCAATACAGCGATCGTGCAGGCGGTGAAAGAGGTCGGGCCGGCGGTCGTCGGCATCACGACCAAGGTATATGATCGCGATATGTTTAACCGCCGCGTCGAAGTCGGGCAAAGCGTAGGATCGGGTGTGGTCTTTGACAAGAAAGGCTACATCGTGACGAATAACCACGTCGTCTCCGGCAGCAAGGAGGTCAATGTCTCGCTTTCTTCCGGAAAGACAGTTTCCGGCAAAGTGGTGGGGACGGATCCGTCGACTGATCTTGCTGTCGTCAAGATCGAAGGCAGTGACGATCTCCCCGTAGCCTCTTTGGGAGACTCGGATGGTCTGCAGGTCGGAGAAACGGCGATCGCGATCGGGAATCCATTGGGTCTTGAATTTCAGGGAACCGTAACGGTTGGCGTCATCAGCGCATTGAACAGAAGCCTTGATGATATCGACCAGCGTTTCAAGCTCATCCAGACCGATGCAGCCATCAATCCGGGCAACTCCGGCGGGGCGCTCGTCACCGCTGATGGAAAGGTCGTCGGGATCAATAGTGCGAAGATCGCGAAAGAAGGGGTCGAAGGCATGGGCTTTGCCATCCCGATCAATCAGGCAAAGGGCATCATCTCGCAGCTCATAGACCATGGCAAAGTGACGCGCGCCTATCTGGGCGTGTATGCAGCAGACAAGGACATTGCCGCCCGCTACGGTTACAGCTGGGATCACGAGAAGGGAGTCCTCGTCATGAAGATCGCGGTCAGAAGCCCGATCAGCCTGACTGACATTGAGCCGGGAGACTACATTCTTTCCATCGATGGGAAGGAGTGCAATACTATGAAGGAGATGCGGGAAATCCTCGATACTCATAAGCCGGGAGAAAAGATCTCCATCACCTACGAGCACCAGGGAAGAGAAGCCAAGGCGGATGTCCTTCTTGCGGCTGCACCGGAGAATAATAAGTAAGGAAACGATCTGACGAGCGGTTTCCTGTCGAAAAAGAGACCCTATGGACATGGCCTTGGTGGTATCTCGGGGCATCATTCCGCTTGCAGCATCGGTCCGCAGAAAAGGAAGAGCTATGAAATTTACACTGCTTGCCATCGGCAAGATCAAAGAAAAATGGATGCGGCAGGGCATCGAGGAGTACGTGAAGCGCCTGAAGCCGATCGCACCTCTGGAGATCATCGCCCAGGATGAAGAAAAAATGCCGGAGAATCCATCTCCTGCCATGAAGGAAAGGGTGATGGAGAAAGAAGGAGAGAAGATGCTGAAGTATCTCTCTGACGATGACTGCCTTGTGCTGCTTGATCTCAAAGGGGATCCCATGTCCTCGGAAGGATTGGCAGACTGGATCTCACGGCGTATGGTCACCGGGACAAGCCATTTCTACTTCATGATCGGCGGTCCCTATGGGAATGGGAAGAACATCCGGCATCGGGCGGATCTCAAGATCTCTATCAGTGCGATGACTTTTACGCACCAGATGGCACGCCTGATCCTCTCCGAGCAGCTCTATCGCGCGATGAAGATCATACGGCATGAACCGTACCATCTATAAAGAGGCTTCCCGGGAAAATCATTTCTCAAGAACCGATGCCTTCTTAGCCTGCCCTCCTATTGCAGTTCCGGCTCGAAAGAATTAAAATATAAATAGAGAAAGTGTTTTCCTCATTTGTCTGAGAATGAGCCGATTTTTCGTATTTCCTGCAAGGAGGCCTTATCATGAAATCTATGAAAGCGAAAGACTTTATGACGAAGTATGTGTTCACGGTATCACCGGATACGACCGTACAGGAGCTGGTGGGACTTTTCGTGACGCACCCCGTGTCTGCGATCCCGGTCGTGGGAGATGATAATGAGCTTCTTGGCATTGTTTCCGAGGGTGATCTTCTGTACAAGAAAGTGCAGCCGAAGATCCCGCCGCATGTCGATGTGCTGGGCGGCACGGTGTACTACTGCGGCTTTGGCCGGTATGAGAAATCCTTCAGGAAGCTACTTGCAACGACTGCAAAGGATATCATGACGACGGATGTTCGCTGTGTCACACCGGAGACGGACATGGAGGCTATCACGACACTCATGGTGGATCACCATCTGAAGACGGTGCCTGTCGTAGAAAAGGCGAAGCTTTCCGTAGAGCGTGAGGGCGAGCAGCCGCCGGCGCGTCTCGTCGGGATCATCACACGCCATGATATTCTGGGGGCTATCGCAGCAACGCAGGTCGAAGAGCATATGAGACACAGGGAATAGCGTGTTGCTTTCCTTGCAGGTAAAAGAGAAGGCCGATGGGACTTCTCTTTTTACTTGTGTGCGTTCCCTGTCAATTCTTTGGCGGGCATAGTATAATAAAGAGAATGTATGTATGAGCGGCCGGTGGATCGTCACTGGCGACAGATAGCTGCGGATCCTTGCGTGATTCGCTTTTACAATGGGAGAGGCACTTCATGATGAGAAAATTATTTAACGCGCTGAGCCAGCTTCATCGAGGCGTCCTCATCTGTGGTGGTTTTGCAGCCTTCATGCTGTTTGGGGCGCTCCTCCTCATGCTGCCCATCTCGCAGACAGGAACGAAGGAAGTCTCCTTCCTGGATGCGCTCTTCATGTCTGTCAGTATCGTCAGCGTGACGGGGATGAGCATGTTTGATCTGAAGACTGACTTTACCATCTTCGGGCAGCTGGTCGTGCTCTTTCTGATGCAGGTGGGCGGTCTGGGGATCATGACGATGATGGCCATGGTCGGCATCTCCCGGGGGCGGAAGATCCGCCTGCAGGAGAGGCTCCTTATCCGGGATTCCTTCAATCTGCAGACACCGTCTGGTATGGTGATGCTGGTGCGAAAGATCATCCTGATGACGCTCTCTATAGAGTTTTGTGCCGGTACCATCCTTGCGGCCTATTTCTTCACGCAGAATGGATGGATCGGCATTTATCAGGGCTACTGGCATGCGGTCTCTGCCTTCACGAATTGCGGTATGGATATCATGGGAAATGATGTCGGATTCGCCGGAATGGCAGCCAATCCGCTGGTCAGTACCGTTGTCTGTATCTCGATGTTTCTGGGAGGCGTAGGCTTCATCGCGCTGGATGATCTTTTGAGGCACCATAGCTGGAGCGCACTGACTCTGAACAGCAAATTTATTCTGGTCATGGAAATGATACTGATCCCGCTGGGCGTTATCGTCTATTTTCTTCTGGAGGGCAATAATCCGGCGACGCTGGGACATCTCAGCACGGCCGAAAAGTGGCAGAGTGCCTTCTTCATGTCGATCTCTTCCCGCATGGCAGGCTTCACTCTCTTTGATATCCACGCCATGAACAATGCGACCGGGCTTATCATCATGCTCTTCATGTTCATCGGAGCAGCGCCTGTCTCGACCGCCGGCGGCATCCGCACGACCACCATCGGACTTCTTCTGCTCTCGCTCTGGTCATGGATTCGCGGGAGAAAAGATGTGGTCATCTTCCATAAACGGGTCGATCCGGAATGTTTGGTGAAAGCATCGAACGTTTTTACACTGGCGATGGTACTGACCTTTCTCACTGCGATGATGGTCTTCCTCTTAGAGCCTGCGTCCCACTTTGATTTTGAGGATGCCCTCTTCGAAGCTGTCTCCGCCTTCAGCACCGTCGGCTTCTCGATGGGACTCACGACGGAGTGGAATATCCCCTGTAAAATCGTCATCATGATCGCTATGTTCATCGGGCGTATCGGCGTCATGACGCTCGCCGTCACCTTTGCCGGCCGTCCGAAGAGTCAGATCAAGTATCCGAAGGAAAATATAGTCATCGGATAAAAGGAGAGGGGCTGAAACGCTGCCTTCGGGCAGCTCTCCTCTAGGGAAACGCTGATTAAATCACAGAATCAGATTTCATATGGATTTTTATACATAGCGTCGTCGACATCCTCCTTAAATAGCTCGCTATTCGCGCCCTCTGTCTCCTCGCTCTGCATAAAAATCCAAGAATGAAATCCGATAACGATTTAATCAGTGTTTCCCTAGATCCGATCGAACCATTTATTATTGCATAGAATCATCCATCACGAGGTACTCTCTATGGCAAAGAAATTACAGTTTTTCGTGGCAGGTCTGGGCCGCTTCGGCATCAGTGTCGCCGTCACATTGGAAAAGATGGGCTATGACGTCATGGCCATGGATATCGATGAAGAGGTAGTGCAAGATCTTTCAGATACACTGGGCTACGTGGTCTGCGCGGACTGTTCCGATGAGAAGAACCTGGCAGCCATCGGTGCCGGCAATGCGGACATCGCTGTCGTTTCTGTCGGCGATCTGTCGGCAAGCCTGATGACGACACTGCTTTTAAAGGAAATGGGCGTCAAGAAGATCGTCGTCAAAGCCCTGGATCCCATTCATGGAAAAATGCTGCAGAAGATCGGCGCAGACAAGATCATTTACTCAGAGAAGGAAATGGGTGTCCGCGTCGCGCACAATCTGATCTCCCCAGGCATTGTTGACTATATCGAGATGGAAAACAACATCACCATTCTTTCCATTCATGTGCCGCAGGAGTGGGTGAACAAGAGTCTGATCGATACCGACGTCAGAAGAAAATATAATATCACTGTCGTTGCGATCAAGCGCGGAGGAGATATGTTCGTCAATCCGAGACCGGATATGAACATGAAGGAACAGGATACGCTCATCATTCTGGGAGACTCGGAAAGTGTCAAGCGCGTCACCGAGTCGCTGGAACAGTAAGCGGTTATGAGTGGCTGGTGACTGGTGACTAGTATTGCGATTCATCAACTTCTGGACTTAGTTAGAAGTTAGAAGTGAGAAGTGCCGGAAGGGGCACACAATTCATATAGTGCCCCAATACCCCTCATTATATAAAACAGTTTATTCATTATTTATATAAAACTCCGCGGTGCCTCCTTATTTTATGCGCCGCACCACCATTTCTCATTTCTCATTTCTCATTTCTCATTCAATCGAAGCTTTCAAACACAATTGATGGGACGGCACGCCCCTTGGGTCAACCCGGCCCCTTAATCCAATTTTCACATTGAAATCCCTTGTTTTTTTATGGTATCATACATATAATTGACGTTTGTAGGATAGCGCCGCCGCCCCTTTTGGCTGCGGCATCAGATAGATCTTTGCTTTCAGTATTTCATCAGTACAGGAGTGATTCCTTTTGGAAAAATTAGTAATTCATGGTGGACATCCCCTGCGTGGACACGTCCGTGTTTCCAGCGCAAAGAATGCCGTTCTTCCTATCATTGTAGCGACACTTTTGCCTGAGACACCGGCATCCATTGTCGATACACCGAATCTCGATGATGTGGTGACCATTTGCAGTGTACTGGAGTCTTTGGGCGTCAAAGTCCAAAGAGAGGACAATGTCCTGACTTTTGATGCATCCGGGGTGAATAAGACCGAAGCTTCTTATGAGCTTATGAGCCGCATGAGAGCCTCTTTCCTGATCATGGGACCGCTTCTGGCCAAGATGGGGCATGCGAAGATCGCGCTTCCCGGGGGCTGCATGATCGGCAGTCGTCCGATCGATCTGCACCTGAAAGCCTTTGAAGCCATGGGGGCAGAGATCAATGTAGGCAACGGCTATGTCGAAGGATATGCACCGAAGGGGCTGAAGGGCACGACCATTTATCTCGATTTCCCGAGTGTCGGCGCGACAGAGAATATCCTCATGGCAGCTGCTACGGCAGAAGGCCGTACCATCATTGAAAATGCGGCGGAAGAGCCGGAGATCGTGGATCTCGTGACGTTCCTGAATTCCATGGGTGCAAACATCAAAGGCGCAGGGACGAATATCATCCGTGTCGAAGGTGTCAAGAAGCTGGAAGGCGTCGCTCATACAGTCATTCCGGACCGTATCGAAGCGGGGACCTTCATGATCGCAGCGGCTATGGCCGGCGGTGATGTCGTGATCGAAAATGTATTGAATGAACATCTGAAGCCGCTCCTCGCAAAGCTGGGAGAAGCAGGTGTCAAGGTGATCAAAGATGTCGACAGTGTCCGAGTCATCAGTGATGGGCATATCCGCTCTACGGATATCAAGACGCTGCCCTATCCGGGCTTTCCTACGGATCTGCAGGCGCAGTTCATGGCACTCATGACCGTGGGCAGCGGCGTCAGCCGTATCACAGAGACGGTATTTGAAAATCGTTTCATGCATGCCGGCGAGCTGCAGCGGATGGGGGCTTCCATTCAGGTCGAAGGCCGCTGTGCGATCGTTGAGGGCGTCCCCTTCCTGACAGGTGCCTTCGTCAGAGCGACGGACCTTCGTGCAGGGGCAGCATTGACACTGGCCGGGCTCGCTGCGCACGGAGAAACGGAAGTGGGCGAGCTTCATCATATTGATCGTGGTTATGACCATCTTGTAGAAAAGCTGCAGGGGTTAGGAGCAGACATTGTCCGTGTCGATCGAGACTAAAGCACTGGCAGAGAAGGCGGAGCGTCTGGCGGGGCAGAAGACCCTTCTGGACTGGATCGGCTCTTTCGGCTCAGAAGACATCGGCGTCGATATCGGGACGTCGAATGTGGTGATTTACGTCAAGCATAAGGGCGTCGTATTTCCGGAAGCCTCTGTGATCGCCCGCCACGCCGTGACGAAGGAATTCTTCGCTTACGGTACGAAGGCAGAGGAAATGGAGGGCAAGGTGCCGCGGGACATAGAGATCGTCCATCCGATGAAGCGAAGTGCGATCATCGACTATAACGGGGCGGCTTATCTTTTGAATTCCATCGTGAATCAGTCGTATTTGAAAGGGATGTTCTTTCATCCGCGTCTCATGATGTGCGTGTCTCGGGGAATGGGCAGCGTACAGAGAAGGGCGCTTTTGGAAGCGGCTGTGGCTATGGGTGCACGGAAGACGGTCCTCATCGATCAGCCTATCGCGGCGATGATGGGCCTTGGGCTCACGGGGGATAACTGTCAGGGTGCGATGATCGTGGATATTGGCGGCGGCTCGACGAAGGTTTCCGTGCTTTCGAAACACGGGATCGTGGTCAGCCATTTCTCACCGGAGTCCGGATTGGAAATGGATCAGGCCATCATGGCGGCTATCCGAGACAAGTATCATATCCGCATCGGCCGCAAAGAGGCGGAAAGCCTCAAGATCTCGCTGGGCGCCTACTGGGATCTGGATCAGGCGCCGCGCGTGGCTGAAACGTATGGCCTTTCCATCGTATCGGGATCGCCGGTCAAGATCGCCGTAACGGCTGAAGATGTGGCGCATGCCATCAATCCGATCCTGTACAGGATTTTCAAAAACATTCAGGATGTGCTGCAGAGGACGCCGCCGGCGCTTCTGGCAGCGATCCGAGAGCAGGGCATCATGCTGGTCGGCGGGGTGTCTCAGCTGAAGGGCATCGATGAGCTGATCACCCGTATCACCGGGATCGCAGCGAAGGTAGCGGAGAGACCTTCCTATGTGAATGCCATCGGTGCCGGGGCTTCGCTCAACTATATCAATGCATTCAGAGACTCACTGCAGGATCTGCACTGAGCAAAAGCGGAAAAGATCGCTTTCCATCGACACATACATGGGGATATAACATTCATTTGTTATGTCCCTTTTTATTTTCTTCATGCCAAGAGGCAGATAAAATGGTAAAATATAATATACCTATATGTGAATTTTACAACACAGGGAGGTACATCATGAGAAACGCGATGAAAATCGGCTTGGCGCTGGCAGCACTTGTGGCTGCCGGTGTATATAGCGTGTCTGCGGAGGACGTCTCGCAGCAGGCTGTACTGAATGGGACGGTCGTTTCGGTCATAGAGGCAGGCACACCTGTCAAGGAAGGCGATGTACTGGTCTCTGTGGACTCACTGGTCGGCGGTGTACCGGCGGCGAGAGCCGATCGGGATGGCGTGGTCAAAGAGGTCCGCGTCCAGAAAGGCCAGACGATCGCCAAACAGGACGTCGTAGCGGTGCTGGAGAGCAAATAAAGAAGCCGGCAGTCTGGCACGGTTCCTTCGCTCCCCAGACGGCCTGTCCTTTGCCTTTCATTGGAATCCTGCTGCAACTATGCGGATGTATCCGATGAAATCGCCATTTCTGATTTCAAACTTATATTTCGGTAAGGGGGATCCTATGCCCAATCGGTTTAAAAAGTCAATGAAGCATCTGGCAGCGGCTGTCTGCCTCACGCTTTCCTGCGCGTTGCCTTGTGCAGCACAGGAATTTCTTCCTGTGTCAGAAGTACAGGAGGGTATGCATGGCTATGCCAAGACCGTCGTACACGGTACGAAGATCGAGACCTTCGATGTCGATGTGCTGGGCATCATGAAAGACAAGGGAGCGACCGGCGGAGATCTGGTGCTGGTGAAGGTATCCGGACCACTGATCGATCAGACAGAAGGCATCGCGCAGGGGATGAGCGGCAGTCCGGTCTACATTGATGGTAAGCTGCTCGGCGCAGTGGCGTATGGATTTCCACAGTCCGGCGGGCGCATCGGCATGGTGACGCCGATCGGTGACATGCTGAATCTCTGGACCATCGATGACCGGAAGGACACCGGTCTTACGCCGCCATCCTCCAAAGGACTGATCCCGCTTACGACGCCTCTCATGGCGAGCGGATACACCCCGGATGCGATGGATTTCCTCGCAGGGAAAATGCAGGATTTCCACATGGTCCCATTTGCTTCCGCATCTGCCTCGCAGGATGATGTGCCGCAGCCGCTTGAACCGGGAAGTGCCGTCTCGGCAACCATGGTGACAGGCGATCTCAAGCTCGGCGCTGTCGGGACGGTCACCTATGTCGACGGCGATCGCATGGTGGCTTTCGGGCATCCGTTCATGGATCGCGGAAATACCGATTATTTCATGCACAATTCCTATATCTTCACTGTCATCCCGAGCAAGAATATCCCCTTCAAGCTGGGGTCCGTCGGTGCAGAGATCGGCACGGTCAACCAGGACCGGGGAGCCGGTATCGGCGGAATGATGGGGAAGCTTCCACACGCTGTCTCGCTTCATGCGTCCGTGACCGATGAAGATACGAAGAAGAAGGAAGATCTCCATGTACGCATGATCCCGAATGAAGCGCTGCTACCGACCTTATCCGTCACTTCGGTGTACCATGCGATCAGCAATGCCATGGATCGTAAAGGACAGGGGACGGTCGATTTCACCTATACGCTTTACCCGGAGGATATGAAGCAGAAGCCTTTCACCCGAAGCAATATGTACTGGTCGTCCAAAGACATCGCGGAGCGAAGCGTAGATGAGCTCTACAATGTGGTACGGCTTCTCGAGCAGAACCGTTTTGAAAAATATCCTCTCCGCAGCATTATGGTCGACATGCATGTGACGAGTGAACGAAAGACCGCGCAGCTTCTCGATGCCTCGGCGTCTCCGATCATCGTGAGCCCGGGCGATACCATCTATGTACGCGCGCGTCTTTCTCCCTACAGGGGAGAAGTCTTCTATAAGGACCTGACATTCACCGTGCCGAAAGATCAGCCGTACGGAGATATGATCCTCGAAGTCCGCGGCGGCGGTGTCGTGCCGCTCCCTTACCTCATCCAGCAGCAGAAGTTCAATTTGACGGATGAGATCTTAGACCGCATCCGCACGTACAAGGATTTTAATGACCTGCACAGCCGACTGATGAAGGAAGACCAGAACAATCAGGTCGTCGTGGAGATCCTGGATCCGGAGGTCAGCATGATCTCCAAAGATGAAAACGGCGGAAAAAAGGCAGAAATACAGGAGAAAAAGGCACCGGAAAATCCAGACTATCTGAAAAATAAAGACGGGCTCAAAGAAGACGGAGAAAAAGAGACTCCAAAGAGCGCCGTCGATACGGACTATGTTATCTATGGTGACGGACAATTCACCTTCAAAGTTCTGCCGCAAGCGGAACGCGATAAAGCCCTGAAGAAGCTCGCAAAGAGCAAACAGCAGGCCACCATCGAGATGAGCAATAAGGAAAAAGAAACGCTGGAAAAGAAGGGCGAGAAATCCGCAGATGATGAAAAGCCGGCAGAAAAAGCATCGGTGATGATAGCATTGTAGCAAGTCGTGACAAGGGATTGGCAGACTTGTGACTGACATCCGCTCTCTGATATTTCCCATATATTCACAGCGAAGCCGCCGGTACTATTTTTCACAGAAAGGAGGTCCCTCCCATGTCGTCATTCTTAGAAACGCTTGGCCGCTATACCATCGGCATTTTTCATCAGCTGGGAGCAGTGATCCTGCTCCTTATGGCGGCGGTGAAGGAGATCGGCGCATTCCGCGGGCGGGAGACGATGAAGCAGTGCCTGGCATTGGGCGTGCTGTCCTTTCCCATCGTGGCATTGACACTGCTCTTTACCGGCATGGTGCTTTCTGTACAGATCGCGGGCGAGCTCACAAAGTATGGCGCAGACTTCACCGTCGGTGCGATCGTAGCCATCGGCATGGGGCGTGAACTGGGACCGGTGCTCTGCGGTGTCGTCCTTGCAGGCCGCGTCGGGGCAGCCATCACGGCTGAGATCGGTACGATGCGGGTGACTGAGCAGATCGATGCGCTAAGGTGCCTTGCGGTGAGTCCGGTGGGGTATCTCGTGGTGCCGCGGCTCGTCGCCTGTATGACGATGCTGCCGCTTCTGACGGTCTTTGGTGTCACCATCGGCGTTGGCGGCGGTATGATCGTCGCTTCGCTCACGCATGGCGTCTCCTCCTATACCTTCATGCACTCCATCCACGTGTACTGCGTCCCTTCTGACCTGTACATCGGCGTTTTCAAGTCAGTCATTTTCGGTATGATCGTCGCGCTTGTCGGCTGTGACCGCGGGATGACCTGTACGGCAGGGGCAGAAGGCGTCGGCAAGGCGACCACCCAGTCCGTAGTATATTCGATTATTATGCTTTTTGCGGCGAATTACCTGCTCTCGTCCATTCTGTTTTGAGGCGTCCTATGATTGATATCAGGCATGTATACCAGACTTTTGGCGATCGTCATATCTTGAAAGATGTCAGTCTTTCCATCAAGGAGGGAGAGACGATGGTCATCCTGGGAGCGTCCGGCTCCGGGAAATCAACGCTCCTAAAGCTCATCATCGGTCTTTTGCGCCCTACATCCGGAAAAGTCCTTGTGAACGGGAAGGATATGGGACAGCTCAGCGAAGAGGCGCTGAATGAGGAGCGCCGCTCGATGGGGATGGTCTTTCAGTATTCCGCGCTCTTTGACTCTCTCAATGTGAAAGAAAATGTAGCCTTTGGTCTGCGCATGCACACGCGGCTTTCCGAAGAAAAGATCGATGCCATCGTGAAGGAGAAACTGCATCTGGTCGGGCTTGATGGGATCGAAGACCTCATGCCGGCGAATCTGTCCGGCGGCATGAAGAAACGCGTGAGCCTTGCCAGAGCGATCGCGCTCGAGCCGAAGATCATTCTCTATGATGAACCGACAGCGGGGCTCGATCCGATCCGTTCGACCGATATCAGTCTTTTGATCAAAGAGACGCAAAAGGCCCTGCATGCGACGAGCGTCGTCGTGACGCACGACCTGAAGTCTGCGGAAATGATCGCGGACCGCATGGCTTTTTTGTATAAGGGCTCGTTCCTTGCGGTAGGGACAGCTAAAGAATTATATGCATCGAAGGATGAAAGAGTACGGCAGTTCATGAACGGTCTGCCATCGAATCCTGATTTTTTGAAAGAAGGTGATGCCTGATGAAATGGTCGACGGAAGCAAAGGTCGGAGCCTTTGCCCTTGCGGGGATACTCCTCTTTGCCGGGATCCTGATCGAGCTTTCCAGCCTTGTGATCTTTGGAAAGAGCGGATTTCATGTGACCGGCTATTTCAAGGAAGCGGAAGGCATAGAACCGGGAAATCCGATCCACTATGCCGGCGTCGCAGTAGGCATGGTCGATGGCATCACGGTGGAGAACGGGGAAGCCGTCGTGAAGCTGCGTTTTTATCACGATGCCAAGGTGCCGAAGGATGCGGACTTCTCCATCCAGACCAGCAGTGTCATGGGCGGACGCTTCGTGAAGGTCTCCGGCGGCCATCAGGAACGCGGCTATCTGGCAGAGGGGATGAAGGTCGAGGGCAAGTCAGCACCGGGGATCGATCAGGCGATGGATAAGATGGACAAGCTCATCACGTCCGCGCAGACCATGCTCGATGGGATCAATAGCGTCGTCGCAGACCCCTCTTCGCAGAAGCATGTGAAGAACAGCATCAATAATTTTGATGCGATTTCCGAAAATCTCGCCATCCTGACCGCGCAGGGGATACAGACAGCGAATGAAATCCAGAGCATCACCTCGCAGGTGAATCAGATGCTGTATCAGCTGAATGGAGACGGCAAAGCCACCGGCGATGTGCGCAGGATCATGGACAATATGGTCGTGGCCTCGGAGAATGCGAAGGAGATCTCTCAGAATGCCAAAGAGATTTCCGGGAAAATAAATGGATTTATGCAGGGAAATGGTGATTTTGATGTATCTGTTTCCGGCGAATTGTTATATAATACTAAGAAGGACGATTTCTCGCCGAATCTCTTCCTCCGCGTGGGGAAAGACTCCTATGGTCTTCTGGGGATAGAATCCATGGGAAATGATCCGGTCTATGATGCGCTCTATGGTCGTATGAGAGGGGACTATGGCGTACATGCCGGTATCATTCGAAACAAGATCGGCGCTGGTGCGGACTATGCGTCCGGGCGGTGGAAATTCTCCGCAGATGTGTATGACCCCAATGATCTCTCTGTCCGCCTGCGCGGACAGTATGCTCTTACGCCGAATCTGTTCCTGACCGGACAGTCCATTTTCCCGCATAATAACCGCGGCGGCGGAGAGTACATCGGTGTGGGATACAATTATTAAATGAAAACAGCGCTCCCAAGAGGGGCGGTTTGGATACAATGACAACAAAGACATCTGTCTAGAAGGGATGAATGTTGAATGAATACAATGACCTGCAAAATTCTGACTGCTTCTATCGTGCTTGCCCTTTCCTGCGGGCTCGGCGCAGAAGCAAAAGGATCTAAGACGAAGATCATGACGGATCCGTCGATCACACAGAAAGCCATCGAGGCACAGATGAATCAGACGGTAGCGAATAAAGATGTGAATTTCAATAACATGCTGCTCCAGAAGAATCTGGCGTCTTCCATCACAGAAGCGGCAGCCCCGGAAGCAGTGGCTATGGATATCGACCTCAAAGGTGCGGTCACGACTGCCATTCAGAATAACCGTGACATCACCATCGCAGAGCTAAAACGAAGGGAAGCGGAAGCCGATGTCAGCGCAGTGGCAGCCAAGAAGAATCCATCCGTCAGCTACTCCTGGCAAAGAAATCAGTATCCGACCCAGCGTGGTCCGGTGACCAAAACCACCATGGATGGTAATAAGGTAGTCACTACTGTCGTAGGCACGCAGAGCTCCAACCATGGCTATAGCCAGGGGATCAATGTTTCCTGGCCGATCTGGACCTTCGGCAAGGTAGAAGGTGCGATCGATGCCGCACGATATCAGAAAAACATCGCAGATCTTAATGTCTACAAAACAGAAGCGGATACGAAGCTTGCGGCCGTGCAGGCATACTACCAGTACCTTGAAGCGGTCAAGCTCGCTGAAGTGCAGGCACAGTCTGTCACTGACTATGCAAGCCATCTGAATAACGTACAGCAGCAGTTTGATGCCGGCATCGTGGCTAAGCTGGACGTACTGTCTTCCAATGTATCGCTCGCCAATGCGAAGCAGAAGAGCATCGCAGCGGACAACACCCGTGATGTCGCAGAAGCGAACCTGAACAACATCATGCGTATCCCGATGAATACGACGCTGAACCCGCTGGATAAGAATTTCCCGGAACCGGAATTTGACCTTACCATGGAACAGGCCATTCTGATGGCGCAGAAATACCGCTGGGAACTCGTCGAAGCAGACTATGGCGTAAAGGCAGCTGAGGCCTCTCTTCGCTCTGCAAAGGCAGGCTATCTCCCGACAGTCAGCGTCGGCGGCGGATACAACTGGAAGGAAGCCAGCGTGACGGCGGTCGATAAAGATGACTGGGCTGTCCAGGGCGGGCTTTCCTGGTCACTTTGGGATGGCGGCGCTACCCAGGCTTCTGTGAAGAAAGCGGATGCCGCTGTCAAGACGGCACAGGAAACACTCCTGCAGGCGAGAGAAAAGATCGAGCTCGAAGTCCGTCAGGATTACCTGAATGTCCTCTCTTATAAAGAACAGATCCGCGCTGCCGAAGCATCGGTCGCTCAGGCAGAAGAAGCATATAAGATCGCGACCGTCCGCTACAGCAGCGGCGTCGGCATCAACCTGGATGTCCTCGATGCAGAACTGGCGCTCAATACCGCAAGGACGAACTACATCACGGCGCTTTACAACTACAACATCGGTCTCGCTACACTGGAACATGCGATGGGCGTACCGGCTGTCATTCACCCGGAATTTGCAAAAGCATAATTTTTATTGACTAGTGACTGGTGACTGGGAGACATCAGACTCGCATATCGTCATTTCGAGCGAAGCGAGAAATCTTTGTCATTCGCGGTCAAAAGGATGATGTCAGGAAACCATAAATGGGAAGCCTGTTAATCGCTGACCTTCGGGCATCGCCCTATTTATACTCCGCGGCGCTTCTGATTTTTTATGCGCCGCACCAACCCCCTTTGAACCTTTTGAACTTATAGAACCGGTTTCCACCCTTTCATCCCCGAGCAAGGGGCGGCACGCCCCGGGGCTAACCCTGAACCTTGAAACTTTATTTTTAATTTGGAGAACTTGACCTTGGCTAGCAGAATCAAATGGTGGATCAATGGTATCGCAGCATTTATTTTCGTTATGCTCTGTATCATTTATCTGCTGATCCGTCCGATCATCACACAGAATCTGGAACCTGTCATCAAAGACGCGGCAGGGGAGCGCATCAATGGCACCCTGACGTGGACCATGATGGATCTGGATCCGAACTATGACCTTTCCTTCACCGACTTGGAGCTGAAGGACGCGAAAGGAGAGGTTGTGTTCAAGTCGCCCTCTTTGGCGATCGGATGGTCTGCTTCTGCGCTGTATAACTATGCTTTCAAAGACGGCGGCATCGCTGATGTCGTAAAGACGGTGACTATTGAGGGTCCGGAGGTCCATCTCGCCAAGACGGAAGATGGACTGTGGAATGTAGAGAAGATTCTAAAACCATCGGACTCTTCGGACAACGGTACTTTCACAGGACAGGTCATCGTGAAGGACGGGAAGGCTTCCATCTCTGCACCGGATATTGGTTCGTATGATTTCACTTCGCTGGGAGGCACGCTCGGCTGGGACAGCAAGGGTACGATCACAGGCTCTTTTGCGGGAGAGGCATTTGACAGCCATTTCAAGGGAGACCTGAAGTACACGAATACGAATAACATGGAAATCAGTCTGGAAACGGATCCGGTTTCCCTTACCTCGTTGAAGCCGCTCTTAGAGCAGTTCCCACAGATTTCTTCAAAACTTGATATAGACAAAGGGACAGGACAGGTGACCAGCGCCAAGATCTGGAAAAGTGATGGCGCTGTCGCTTATCATGTCCAAGGCTCTATCAAAGATGCTGCTCTTCGCTATGATCATTTTATTCTGGCTGACGGAGCAGCCTTTTTTGATATTGAAAATGGCGAAGCTGTCATCACCGAAGCAGCCGTAAAGGTCAATGGGCAAACATTCACCGGGGATGCGAAGGTCCTTTTTGACGTGGACGATCCGATCCTGATGGGACATGTGACTCTGAAGGATATCAAGGCGGAAGAGCTGCTGCCGGAGAAAGGCGCCATCGGAGTCATTTCCGGCAGCGTAGATATTTCGGGGACGATGGGAGATCCTTTCGTGTCCGGCGAAGCCCATGTGAAGGATGGGCAGTATGAGGATCTTTCTGTCAAAGAGGCGAATGTGCGCTTTGTCTATGGAGAGGATCGGATCTCGATCCCCTATCTGAAGGCACAGATGGCCGGTGGTCTTCTGATCGGCGAAGGCTCATATACTATGACAAGCGGGGACTTCGAAGGCGAAGCAGCCGGAGAGCATATCGACCTTTCTTCTCTTCCGGTCGGGATTACCGCTTCCGGCATTGTGAGCGGATCTGGGAAGGCGAAGGGCACCTATAAGGACGGCGCACTGTCTTTGGAAATGGCTTCCGGAGAAATGGATGGCGCGGGTCTTTCGTATGAGAATATGGCAGCCGGCAAGGTTTCCGGCTTTGGCAGTTACCGTGATGGTGACTGGCATGGCGTTTTCTATGGCATGGATCTTTCGTATGATGGGATGTCCATGGATACCCTCTCGGGGGAGGCGGCTTCGCGCGGCGGCGTGATGGATATTGCGTATCTGACAGGCACATCCGGCGAAGGCGCATTCACCGTGAAGGGGACATACGGGCCGTCTCTCTCGCTCTCGGGCGAGGTATCGTCCATCGACCTTTCTGCGCTTTCCGGCCTTTCGGGGATGGATATGGCCGGACGTCTCTCCGGTCGTTTCGTAGTCGACGGGAGCAGGGAGAATCCATACGGCGCGGCAGATTTCACAGCGCAGGATGGGGAGATCCGTGGCATCTCCTTTGACCGTATCGAAGGACATGTATCGCTGGGAGATCAGCTGGCGACTATCACATCGCTTCGCTGGGAAGGGCCGGACGGTAAGCATACCGTGAAGGGGACCGTCGGTCTCTTTGCGCCGCACCCTCTCACGCTCACCATCGATACCGACAAGACACGCATCGAGAAACTGCTTGCGCTTGCCGGAGAGGACTACCCGGTGACGGGATGGGTCGAAAATACAATGACCGTCACAGGCACGATGGAAGCGCCACAGGTGAAAGGCGATTTTCTGGCCTTCGACGGTTCGGTCATGGGTGAGCTTTTCCAGAGCATCTCCGGCGAATATACCTATGATGGAAATGACATCACCCTGAAAAACGGCCTCGCTTATATCTACGATGGTACAGCCATCGTGAGCGGTACGGTGAAACCGGACATGATCGATATGGATGTGTCACTCAATGACATCAGCCTTTCGCGGATGCTTCCGGGACGCGGCGCAGACGGCAAGGTCAATATGCGCGGGCATGTATCCGGGACGATGGAAGATCCGGTCTTTGAAGGGACGGTCTCCTCCAGGCAGATCTCTGTCGGTGGCACTTCCATTTATATGGCATCTGCCGGCATTTGCTATCAGAATCATGTCGTAAGCCTTGATGACGGTATATTCAACCAGAAGAATGGCTATTTCGAATGGAGAGGCAGCTATCACATGGATTCCCATGCGCTGCAGGGCTTCCTTCGATTTAAGGAATGGAACATCAAGGAGATCATGCGTCTTTTCAAGCTGCCTGAGTCCGCTGCGGATGGTGCTGTCAATGGCGGCATGCAGATCGGAGGGACACTGGAAAACCCCAGCATCGACTTCAAAGCAGATTTCCTGGGAGGGCATCTGGGGGATACACCCGTCGGTCAGGGAGCGATCGATTTTTCCTACCTGAATGGGGCGCTCTCGATCCGTAAGTTTCATCTTCCTGTAGGAGATGGACTGCTCGCAGCAGAAGGCTCTATGAATAGCGATGGGGAGCTTGCCATCCAGCTCGCAGCCAAAGACATGGAGATGTCCTGGCTGCCGCAGGTATTGGGACGGAGCGACATACGGATGGGTGGTCGTCTGACGGCCGGAGTCGTTCTCAGCGGAAATAAGACATCGCCGGAAGCAGACATCTCGATCGGTATCGAGCATCCGAGCTACGGAGAAATCAGCTTTGACAGCTTCTCTCTGATGGCGAATGCCAAGAGCAACGTCGTGACGCTGCAAAATGCACTGGTATCGAAGGGAAACTATCGTGCAAGTGCCAAGGGTATACTCCCCGGCAATCTTTTCACCGGCAGCACCACAGATGAGGCAGTGCCGCTTTCTGTTGATTTCAATCTCGATCAGGCAGATATGAATATTCTGGCTCTCTTCGGTAAAGCCGTGACGAGTGCGAGCGGCCCGATCAAGGGGCATGTACAGCTTGTCGGTGACTATCGTGACCCGGAGCTTAAGGGCAGCATCACAGCAAAGAATGGGGCGCTCGGTCTTATGACCATGAATGAAGTCATTCAGCCGATCGATCTGTCCTTACGATTTGATGGACATCGCGTGACATTTGACGGCAGTGCTTCCTTCGGCGGCGGCGGCGTCACTGCGAAGGGCTCTGCCGACTGGAAAGAAAAGGCGATCACGCATTATGATGGGGAAGTGCATATGCATACCCCTTCCATCGACTCTGCCTATTACAAAGGGGCGGTCGATGCTGACCTTTCACTGGGTGAATTCATGGATCAGCTCGGTGTCACGGGCAAGATCTCCATCCACGATGCGACCTGCGAAGTGCCGCTCGCTCTCCTTTCAGAGAGCGGTGAGTCGTCGGCCAATTTCCTGACGAAGATCGACATAGCCATCGGAGACAATGTACGGCTCTACAGCAGCTCGCTCTATGACCTCATGATCAAAGGAAATATTTCGATGATGGGCCATTTCCGCGAACCGATCATGACGGGACGCGTGAATGTAGAAAAAGGAACGGTCAAGATCAATACCACGGAATTCAAGATCGATCAGGCCAATGCTGTCTGGGGTGGTACCCCCGGCTCCTTCCTGCCTGTCATCCATGCGCGTGCCGATACCAAGGTCGGTCATTACAATATCAAAGCCGAGCTGGATGGACTGCCCGGTGATATGAAGACGACCTTCCACAGTGATCCCGCGCTGAATGATTCGCAGATCATCATGCTGCTGACGCTCCATCAGGATCCGACCAAGGATAAGGATGGCTCGATGCAGGGGGCGCTCTTCAATGCCGGCCTCACCATGCTCTTCGGGAATACGATGCAGGACTTCCTCGCAGATAAGATCGGTCTCGACCTCATCAGCATCACGTCGAATCTGACAGACTACTATGACAACATCGATGACAACAATGACAGCTACTACTACATCAAGATCGGGAAGTACCTCTTCAATGACTTCATGCTGACTGCGACCATGGGAGTGAATAATGAGGAAAAGAGTCTGGGCTTCCATTATGATTTGAATTCGCGCGTCGGTCTCTCATCGTGGTATAATAGTAATCACGACAGTTACATCGGCAGCGATTGGAGCTTTAAATTTTAGTTCCTAAGCCTGATGGGCTCGGGGAGGAGGTGCGGCTTCGCCGCGATCCTTCGACGCGAACTCATTTTCCCATTCGCCGCTTGTCAAGCCAACGACTTTCCCTTAGATCACGGAAAAATGCGCCAATGATCCGGTAACGCATTTTCCGTTCAGCGCTGACAGGAGGGGAAGGTCTATTTCGCGAAATCCCATTGACATGGAGTACCTATTATTATGCTCGAAGAATACAAAGCCTGCCTGTCCCGTGTGACCTTGCTCAGCCGGGAGGAAGAGCAGGCACTTTGGAAAGAATACAAAGAGGAAGAGGAAATCGATGCGCGACAGCGTCTGATCGAGAATTACCAGCCGCTTGTCTTCAAGGAGGCCGTCAAGTATGGCTTGCAGGAGGCGGTGACGATGGACCTGATTCAGGAAGGCACTGTAGGGCTCATGGAGGCCGTCGAGCGCTATGATCCTTTGGCCGGTGTCGCCTTCTCCCTGTATGCCATCCATCGCATTCGCGGACGCATGCTGAATTTCCTGAATGCCAATAAGAAGGAGATCCTTCTTAAGGACGGGGAGGAAGAGAAGGTCTTCCTCGCACAGGCCATTCCCGACATGGCTTTCGAAAGTGCCGACCGTGAATCGCTGCATGCGGCAGTCGACCAGGCGGTGAAGAGACTCTCTGCCAAAGAGCAGGATGTCATTCGCTCGGTCTACCTCGCGGAGCAGACCGCCGCTGAGACTGCCGATGCCATGGGCGTCAGTCAGGCCTACGTCTACCGCCTCGAGAAACGCGGCATCCGGCGTCTGCGCGGGATGCTCTCGAAGCTGATCCATGAGAGAAAGTAGGGAATGACGTGGCATAGCGTTTCATGCGGTCCCATTTTCGGCACCGTCTCGCTGCCCCGCTGAACCTATCGGAAAGAGTAAGATGGAACAGAAATCGGATCTCTGCTCCTCGGACCCTGTCAAACATATCATTCCAGCCTAAAAACACGCGCATTTCTGCAAGAATGCTTGAAAATACAAGAAAATGTGAAATAAATAATAATTTTGGATGTTCACTTATACTTCTAAAACACTGATTATATATAAGAATCATGTAATCAGTCGTTGGCAGAGATCGGAATGATTCCGGTTTTCTCAGCAGGAGGCAGTATGTCGGGGGATACGCTGAAAAGAGTGAAGTCAGTGAAGAGGTGGCTGGAAAAGGCAGAAAATTCCTATTCCAATCATAAAGAACTGACGGGCGAGATGAATCTCCTCATGGCGCAGGCAGAGATGCAGCGCCTGAAAGAGGTGAGAGGGACTTCGCCGCGGCGGAAGTGGCTGCTTCGCGGCGGCGCGCTGGCTGTGGCAGGATTGCTTTTCCTCGGTGCCTCTTTTTTGCAGGACAATTTTTTTGCACCTGCGTCTACTCCGGTAAGGCCGGTGGAAACAGCAGTCACGACACCGAATACGGCGGTTGTACCAGTCGAGGAAGCGGATAAGAAAACAGAAGAGATCCTTCCTGTATCTGCAGAGACTGTCACGACAGAACCGGTGGAAACGGATCCGCCAAAGCCAGCTCCCGAGGTGGTGCCGCCTGCTAAAGCAGCTCCCGTCGTCATGACGCCCGCGCCGGCTCCCATAAAGGTTGCTGCTCCGAAGCCTGCCGCCCCCGCTCTCTCGGATCAGGAGATTCAGCGTGTCGTAGGCGAAGCGGGAAGGGCTCTCCGAGGAAATTAATGATAAGAAGGATTCCAGAGGTTCGAAGGGTGTCCCCTTTAGGAGCTTCCGTCCTGCACCGAATCCATCAATCCCAATATTATTTAAGGAAATCACACGTTTTGGCAAGTATGCCAGATACCCATCTGTATTTCCATAAATATATAGAAATTCACCATCCAATACATGAGGAGGAATTTACGATGACAGCAACATATAAGAAAGCACTGCTTGCCTCTGCGATCCTGCTTGCGCTTTCCGGCGCGGACGTCTTTGCGGAAGCACCGCAGATGACCGGCTCCCAGAACGGCATGTCCCAGAGCTCCATGATCGATGTGAAGAGCGGTAAGGAAGCGGGCAAGACAGGTGAGATCTCCGACCAGACGGAAAAAGCGGAACCATCCATGGAAGTGAAGGAATCCCACCAGACCGTCGCAGTGGGCGATGCCTCGCTCTATCTTTCGGCGGACGATGACGCAGCCATCGAAGCACATACAGGCAAGACCATCGCGCATGTCGACTTCGACGGGATCCCGGAAGAAGTCAAGACGAAGCTGTCCCCTCTTCTGCAGAGCAAACCGGGCAGCACCATCACGGCTGAGGGCATCCGCAATGATGTGGCATCTCTTGGCTCGACAGGTGTTTTCTCTCAGATCCGTCCGAATTTCAAGGACATCCCCGAAGGCGTGGACCTCACCTATGGTCTTGTTGCAAATCCCATCGTTCGTGATGTGGAATTCACCGGCAATACCATCTTCACCTCTGACTATCTGAAGTCCATTCTGCAGGTGCCGGAGGGCAGCGTCCTGAATTTCGTCCTCGTGAACCAGAAGCTCAAGGAGATCGAAGATGCCTACCTCAAGCAGGGCTACATGCTCGTCTCCATCCCGAATGTGGAAGTGACGCCGAAGGGCATCCTGAAAGTCCATATTTCCGAAGGTGTCATCGAAGATATCCAGCTCGTCGGCAATGATAAGACGAAGGACAAAGTCATCCTCCGCGAACTCAAGATGAAGAAGGGCAAGCCTTTCAATAAATTCCAGGCAAGCCGCTCCATGGAAAGACTCTATAATCTGGGCTACTTCGAAGATGTCAACATGAAGCTGCTCCCTGGCAAAGAAAATGAACACAATGTCGTCATCGAGATTGATGTCGTCGAGCAGAAGACCGGTGTCATCACTGTCGGCGCCGGCTACTCGGACTCCGATGGTACAGTCGGCATCGTCGAGCTCGGTGATACGAACTTCCGCGGCACAGGCGATAAGGTCAATTTCCACTGGGAATTCGGCGGCGCCGGCAACGGTAAAAACTATACCATCTCCTACACCCGCCCGTGGATCAATTCCAACGGTGACTCCCTTGGTGCCTCCATCTTCAACCGTATCTATGAATACGATGACTATGATTCGAACGGCGATACCGTCGCAGAATACGATAAGAGAAGAAGCGGCTGGAACCTCACCTGGGGACGTCAGAATGGCGAATATCGCACGAACTACTTCACCTTCGAAAGTGCGAAGGAAGAATACGATGACCATGACGGTTTCGATTGGGGCAGCGTAGCGACCAACAAAGGACATACAGCGAAAGATAACAGCGATGAGTGGTACAAAGCTATCATGGATAACTTCGGTACCACGAACAGCTTCACCTTCTCGCACGTCTTCGATAATCGCGATAACTACTTCAATGCCAGCAAGGGCCGCCGCATCTCCTTCTCTACCCAGTGGGGCGGACATGGCCTTGGCGGTGACTATGATTTCTACAAGTTTACGACAGAAGGCCGCTTCTACAAGGGCCTTGGCAATGGTCACATCCTTGCACTCCGTCTGCAGGGCGGCTACATCGACGGTGACGTTTCCTACGGCAACCTCTTTGACCTCGGCGGCTCGAATACGCTTCGCGGCTATGAGGATGACCAGTTCAAGGGCAAGAAAATGTACGCGGCGACACTGGAATATCGTTTCCCGATCGCCAAGAAAGTCCAGGGTGTCCTCTTCACCGATGGCGGCAGCACCTGGGGCATCGATAACGGACAGATCCCGTGGTATGAAGATGATGATGGCTTCCAGTGGTCTTGCGGCGTAGGCCTGCGTCTCCAGACCCCGATCGGACCGATCCGTCTTGACTATGGCCACGGTGATAAGAATAAATTCCACTTCAGCTTCGGCACACAGTTCTGATTGGAATGCGAAATGAGAAATGGTGGTGCGGCGCAACATACATAAAGCGCCGCAGCTCCGATTTTTCCCTCTTTCCTGTGGAAGGAGGTGCCCGCAGGGGCAGAGGTGGGTTCGGGAATGTTCTCCGTGGCATCTGCTGAATCCATTGCACCTGCGGAATCTGGCTATCCACTGATTTTCCAAAGGAGGAGCCATGCATTCTTCCTTATTTCATTCGATGACTCGAGCAGGTCTTGCCCTGCTCGTTTCGTCATTCCTGCTTCCTGCCGGGGCAGATGCGGCACCGATCCGCGAAGTGAGCGTCTCCGTCACGGGAGCGGGCGGCTTGCCGCCCGCTGTGGAGAAGCGGATCACGGCGAGCATTTCAGCCATAGGGGATCGTATCCTTATCGGCAAGGATGAGAGCCTCTTTCGCTCGCACGAGAGCGAGTACGATAAGGTCCTCGCAGACATCGTGAACCGCGTGGTCGTGGGCTATGTGGTGGATGATATATCTGCCGCCTATGGCGAAAAGACAGCGCTTCACGTATCGCTCACTCCCGTCGGGCAGATGATCCGCGAGGTGGAGACCGAGATCGACTACGGAAATCTGTCTCCGGAAGCGGCAGCGCTGGTGAAGAAGGACAGCGCCAGTGTACCGCTCCTTATGAGTCAGCTCCTCTCGGGGCTTCCCGTCGATTCGGTCGGCTGGGCGGAGAGTGTCTCTGAGTCTGCCGGACGAGAGCTTCTTAAGGAGATCCTCCCGGAATTTACTGCCAACTTCGAAGTGACCTCGGGGGAGAAGACAAGAGTACGGATCTCCCTTATCCCGCAGGGGACGATCGTCCGTACCGGAAAGCTCACCCTGCACAAGACCACCATTCCGCGCCTCCTGATGCTGCGCGCGGTGAATGAGACGGAACATGCCCTTCGAAGTCTTGAAGGGCTTCCGCTCGCTTTTGTCGCCCGCCATCAGAAGGATCTGGCTGCCTCGATGAATGACATCCTCGCCAAGGACCCCTTTATTGAAAAGTATGGCATAGAGACAAAGGTCTATCTTTATCCGGGAGAGATCACAGAGCTCAAAGTCGATGCACTGACCGATCACTGGATCATTCGTACGGAAGCATGGATGGATGCTGGGCGCGATGGAAATCGCAATACGGCGGTCGAAGGCATGCTCGGGCATTTCGTGGGCAGGAACAATGTGATCTTCGGCGAGGCTCGCTTCTACCCCGGCCCTGTCGACTGGAATGTCTATGGCGGTTGGTACCATCACTTCGGACGCGTCATGGATCTGGGCTATAAGTATGATTTCGTAGAAAACAGCCACCATGCCTTTGGTCAGATCCCCTTCGGCGAGAACTTCGCCCTGCGCTATGACCGTGATTTCAAGAAAAAAGAGAATGAATATGGATTTTCCTATAAGATCCATAATTACATGACGATCGAATATGTGTATAATGATGAAGAAGGCAAATGGCTCCGGCTGATTGCCAATTTATAAAAGAGGAGAGTAACCTATCATGATGACAACTCTTGGTAACAAGAAAAACGTAAAGATTTTTTCCTTCGCTTTGGCTGGCGTATTCATCGCCTCCGTGGCAGCGATGGCGGTGGTATCCATGGGGGATACAGCGAATGCTGCTCCGACCTCTGACATCGGCGTCGTTGACCAGAGAGAAGTGATCTCCGCGAACAGCACCCTCGCAGCGAACTACCAGCAGAAGATGAAAGAAACGGCAGATGAAATGCAGAAAGACTTCGATGCGAAGTCGGAAGGCATGAGTGATGCGGAAAAAGAAAAACTCTTCGCTGACATGCAGCAGCAGTTCAATCAGAAGAGACAGGCCATCGAGAAGGACATGGATGATCAGGTGACCGGCGCTGTGAAGTCCGTCGCATCCAAGAAGGGCCTTGCTCTTGTTGTCGATAAATCTGCTGTCATTTACGGCGGCACAGACATCACGAAGGAAGTCACCGATTCCCTTTCGAAGTCTCTTTCTTCCGCTGCTTCCTCTTCCGCAGCATCCGCAGCTTCCTCAGAAAGCAAAAAATAAGGACGTCTCATGAAATATAGAAACTGTGTATACACCATGGCGGCTGCGCTCCTCGTGGCGTGCTCCCTGGCGGTAAGCGGATGCAGCGATAAAAAAAACGAGGAGCCGGCGCCAACTGCCGTTTCCTACGGCGTGGTCGACTTGGAGACCCTTGTGAAAGCCCATCCGAAATACAGTACATATTTCCGCCTCGAGACTGAGTACGACCATCTCCTTGATCAGTACCAGAATGAACGAAACAAGCTCATTCACGTCGCATCCCAGCAGCAGCACATCAAGGCCGCGCTCTCCGATCAGAGCCGGCGCATGGCTGCCGAAAATGAGTGGAAGACGAAGGTCAAGGCAAAAGAAGACGAATTGAATGACGGCCTTGCAAAACTCTACAAGACCATCAGCGAAGCGCACAAGAAGGACAGAACCTTCACGCCCGATGGCCTCACTGACGAAGAGCGCGCCGAGATGGCGAATCTCCAAATGAAGCTCACCGTACTCGGTGTCACCGGCTCCGAAAAGGAAGACGTCAAGCAGCGCCTCCATGACCTGATGGATCTTCGCACCGAGCGTGCGAAGATGGATACCATCGGCTGGACAGAGGACGAAGTGAAAGCGATGAAAGAGGCAAAAGAAAACGCATCGAAGGAGCTCGCTGACTTTTCAGAGAAGACCGCGAAAGACATCAAGCAGAGCCTCGCGGAGGATACGAACGTCGATGAGCCTCTTTCAGAAGACCCCATCGACCCATCGTGGAACGAAGACTGGCAACAGAAAATCGATGCCAAGCAGAAAGAGATGGCCGCCGTCAAGAAAGAAATTATGGAAGACATCCGGAAAGAAGCTGCCCGCGAGGCCTCTGACAAGCACCTTTCCATGATCTTCTCGAAATACAAAGCCAATATCCACGCCGAAGACGTGACGGGGGATATGGTGAATCGTATAGTCAATATCACCAAGTAGGAGGAAATCGAATGGCTATGTGGAAAAAACTGGCCTGCGTAGGACTCATTGGCGCAGCACTCGCCTTTGCAGGCTGCGGCAGTGAACATAAAGTGGCAGTCATTGACTACCAGAAGCTGGAATCTTCCTCTCCGAAGATCCAGTCTATCGAGAAAGAAATCAACGATAAAGATAAAGAAATCAGAGATCGCCTGGATCAGGACTCCCAGAGCGGACTCTCCGATGAAGACATGCAGAAGAAAGTCCAGTCCGCTCAGCAGGAGCGCATGATCTTCATCCAGAGCAAACAGAAACAGATCCAGTCCATGGTCGAGTCTCAGGCAGCCCAGATCGCGAAAGAAAAGGGCATCGGTATCGTCATGCATAAGAGAGCCGTACCCGGCGGTGCCGTCGATATCACTGATGAAGTGATGGCCAAGATCGATGGCACATCGAAAGCGGCATCCGGCGCTGCTTCGTCCGCATCCAAGTGAGGTCCATCATGAAAAAAACAGCAGGTGAAATCGCTGCCCTGATCGGCGGCACTCTCTATGGAGACAGCACGGTCTTGATCGACGACGTCGCCAGCGCGGAAAGCGCAGGTCCGTCGCAGGTGACCTTTGCCCGTGGCGTCTATGCCGAGCACATCGAAGAAATGCAGGCAGGAGTCATCCTGGTCGATGAACTCCCTGCCCACTACACGAAGAATCTGATCGTTGTCCCCGATGCCCGCCGCTCCTTTGGCGAACTCATCGAAGTTTTCCGTCCGGAAAACAAATGGGAACCGGGCATCCATGAGACTGCCGTCATCAGTGAAAAAGCCCTGATCGGCAAAGACGTCACCATCATGGCGTATGCCGTCATCGAAGAAGGTGCCGAGATCGGAGATGGCTGTGTCATCTACCCGTACTGCTACATCGGAAAGTATGCGAAGCTCGGCAAAGACTGCGAACTGAATCCGGGTGCCGTCGTACATGAAAACAGCATCTTAGGCGACCGCGTCGTCCTTCGTGCGCATGCTGTCGTCGGCGGTCAGGGCTTCGGCTTTTCCACCGATGAACAGGGTCAACACCATCACATCCGCCAACTGGGTCGCGCTGTCATCAGAGATGACGTCGAGATCGGTGCCTGCTCCACCGTCGACAACGGTGCGATGAATAACACCATCGTCGGCAGCGGCACCAAGATCGATAACCTTTGTCACTTGGGACACAATGTCGAGGTCGGCCAAGACAATTTCCTCTGCGCGCAGGTCGGCATCGCCGGCAGCACCAAGGTCGGCGACCACGTCATCATGGCCGGACAGACCGGCGTGAATGGCCATATCACCATCTGTGACAACGCTGTCTTCGGAGGCAAGACAGGCATCATCGGCACCATCAAGACCCCAGGTACCTACCTCGGCTATCCGGCGAGGACCCACGCCCAGTGGGGAAGAGTTGAAGCGGCTCTCTCGCACCTGCCGGAGCTGATGAAAAAGATCCGCCGTCTGGAAAAACAGCTCGCTGAGAAGGAAGAAAAGTAAATCAGCATCTTATCATAGCTGATACAAAGCCCGCCAAGTTTTTGGCGGGCTTTTTTGTGTGCCTATCATTTCTCTATTCATGGGAAAGAGACTTTGTGATCCCAGCTGCGAAAGATTCGCTTTTCACATGTCATTCAGAAAAAAGAATGGGCTGAGCCGAAAATCTTGTGGCAATGTTGCTCGCAGAAGTCAAACAGAACTTACTTATATACGATAATAATTTATATTGATAATCGACGATACAGGGGGTGGCGTGTAAAATAATGGTAAGAATGTATATTCATTCATGCCAGGATTGTTCTGACAAACATAAGATCAAGCTATAGGACAGTCCTGCTTTACACATCAGTCATCAGTTATTTTGGGGGGGAGCTTGTATGTCTATAAAATCACATGCACGAAAAGATGTTACAAAAAAGTTGTTGTCCTTATGTGTAGGGATTGCGCTGCTTTCTGGAACTGGCGGCGTGCTTGCGGATGCCGCGAATCAGACGGTGGCAGGAAAGCTGGATGGTACTGCCGTGACAGGGAATACGACGTTTAATACGGTCACGGTGAAGAGCAATACAGATGCGGTAGTTAAAAATAAAGACGGACAGGAGACGACCATCACAAATAGTAGCGGCGGGGGCTGGAATCTCGTGGCTGGGGCGCAGGATCACAAAGATAAAAATACATATGAAGTGATGGGGGGAAATGTGCTCAATGTATCCAGTAATACCGACATAACGATTGCAAAATTGACAGGGGGCATGTCACAAATGCCGGGTGCTCCGGCTAACTCCGTGCGGTGTTATTCGGTTATCAATAATGTGGTCAATATTGGTTGCGAGGAACAGCACGGCGGTACGTTGAGGGCAGAGGCTATTTTAGGCGGGGAGTCAAGGATTCCTTCTGAACAAAGCGCGGATGCCTATCAGAAGGCGTATCCTGTTTATAACGTCATCAACTTAAAAGGGATGACCATCACAGGACAAGAAACCAAACCATTAACAATCGCGGGCGGACAAGTATCTGGCCGTCAGGGAAGTTCTTATGGAAATGTAATCAATATACAGGGGGATGTTGTCTTAAAGCAGGCTCAGATATACGGCGCAGATAATAGTGGCATGGCAGAAAGGACAGTATTTGGGGGACATGCCTGCGGCAATCGTATCAATTTGTCTGGACAGGCCAACTTGAATAAAGAGGTATCATGCAGGGGGTCAATTATGCAAGGCCATATGATAGTAGCAGTAGATGTAAGAATCTAGACAATATTTTGAACATTGGCTATAAGGAAATCGTCATCGAATCTCCAAGCAAGCAGCTGCCGGATCAAGGTGATCTGGCATGGAATGGACCGCTTGGAAATTATAAAGGGAGAGACACCATTGATGCATTGTCGAATAAGTACAACATCGGGCTCAAAGGAGAAGTTGCTTTATGGGAAAACAATAAAGTAAGTAAAGTATCTGATTTTTCTTCGCTAAAAATCTGGGCAATGAAGAATGATGGGCAAACGCCAGCGTTGGATGTAAAATACGGATTCTTTTCCTATTATCCTTTTGGCACGAATGGTAAAGAGGTCGGTAGTATCATAGATCTGACATATCTGACTTCTGGGGAGGATTATGGTACGAAGTATTATGACAACGAGAATTCTACAAGCACAACTGAGTTTGATCGAAAATTAAATATCATTGAAGTAGATGGCCTAACGGAAGACAAAAGGGATAAACTCATTTTTGCCAAAGCGACACCAAACCAGACAATCCCGATTATTGTAGCTACGTATGGCCGTTTTGGTAATGGTAATGATTATGGAAATCAGGCTGATATTAAAGCGAATACGTATAGGTACAGGTATGACTTGCCGGAGATGAAAAAAATAAATCAAACCTGTACATTACAAGGGTACTATACCGGCGAAGCGGTGTTTGATGCAGTCAGTAATGAAGATCCTGATACTGATGCCATAAAAAATGATATCGTATGGAAGACGAGTGATATCACCGTCGGAAAAGTCAGTATCTCGGGCTTACACTGGGATGAAAGTGGAGCAAATGTTGCGCTGCAGCTCGAAAACTATGGTTACCGCTTTAACGATCAGACAAATTTTTCCATGGACATGCCTGATTTGCCAGAAACGAATCATAGTTCTTCTCTGCTTTCAGCCAACAAATTCGTAACACTTATAAATGGCAGTGGGGCGAAGTCCGTTACGGGGCTGGATCAGCTCCCTTCTCTGTCGCATCGGTATAATTATCAGTTGAATGAGGGGGCGGTCGAGGTTTCTGCCGATGCCTCTACAAAGGTATCAGAGGATCAGAAGTCTCTCCACTGGGGGCTTTGAAATCCGATGTCTCTGACATACAAAAAGCTCGATTGTTCGAAGACAGTCCCCGTTGCTTCACTGAAGGCGGGAAGCACCTATGATCTTTCACAGACGAAGGTGGATCTTACTCATATGCAGGTGGAAGGCATTGCTTCTCTGCCCTCTGGTAGTAGCCAAAGGACGCTGCTCTCTGTGAATGGGGAACAAACGGGACTTTCAGGAGCCAATATCACCGGCGGTGAGGAAAGGACACTTGAAAGAAAAGGGACAACCACAGAATTGATCGGAAAGGCGGACATTGCAGAGAATGGGGATCTGGTATATGCATTGAGCAGACGCATCCAGCCGCAGACACACAGCGTGATTCTTGGGCAGGAAGCTGGATTGGCAGCGCTGATCGATGACAATGACTTGGTGCTGGATACGATGAAGAATTTTGACAGGGCGGAGATGGGATTTCAGACTTTTGCAACTGTCGGCGGGGGTGAGAATCGCTATAAAACCGGTAGTCATATCACAACCAATGTATGGCGCGGGCAGGCGGGGGTCGCATGGAAGCAGCAGAAGAACAGCGGCAAGCAGGAGCTGGGCATCTTCTATGAATACGGCGATGGCTCGTACAGGACATATGCAGAAAACCGTGGCAGTGGTAAACTCAGCTACAAAGGTGCGGGCGTCCTCTTCAAAAGGACACAGACCGATGGCCGGTATGGGGAGGTGTCGCTGCGTATTGGTCGGGCATCCAATGATGCGAGAAATCTCCTGCATGACGAAGCAGGAAATGCGGCCTATTTCAAGATGAATGGCATGTACCATGCTTTTGAGGCAGGCCTTGGCAGGATCACACAGCGTGGAAGGGGAAATTCATTCGATACCTATCTGCGCTATTTCCATACGCATCTCAATGGTGACTCTTTTGATGCAGGTGGTCGCTATGATGTGGACGGACTGGAGAGCCACATCCTTCGTGTAGGAAGCCGCTGGCAGCATCAGGATCGAAACTGGGAATACTATGCGGGTCTTGCTTATCAGTATGAATTCAGCGGGAATGCTTATGGTCTCGCAGAGGGAAATATCATCGAGAGTGCGTCGCTTCGTGGAGGCAGTGTGCGATTTGAGTATGGCATGCGTCTTGAAACGAACCGCTGGCGCATGTCTCTGAATGCGAGCGACTATGCGGGGCAGCATAAGGGTTATAATGGCAACATCAGCGTGACCTATAAGTTCTGATGGATTTTCTAAAACGGCTGGTCGGGGATCACATTTCCGGCCAGCCGTTTTGCTGCCTTTGAGCATCCGGAATGAATTTGAAATTTTAAGAAATTTTCAAATTATATACGAAAGTATGGTACAATAATAGAGTATGTAAAAAAGAAGGATGAGGAAGCGATATTTATATATTGCTCATCGGGGAAGGTTCCTATTGGATCCCCGATCCCCGGTCATCAGTCACTAGTCACAAAGTCACTACAACCCCCAAGGAGGTCTATAATGGCAAAAGATTATTCATTCGACGTGGTATGCCGCACGGATCTGCAGGAAGCGGCAAATGCTGTGAATCAGGCGTCCAAGGAGATCGGCACGCGCTATGATTTCAAGGGCAGCAAGAGCTCGGTCACTCTCGATGAGGATAAGATCACGCTGATCGGCGATGATGATTTCAAGCTGAAGCTGGTGAAGGATATCATTCATGGGAAGCTCGTGAAGCGCGGGATCTCCCTCAAGAATCTGAAGGAAGAGAAGAAGGAAGCGGCAGCCGGCGGGACAGTCCGTCAGGTACTCTCGCTGCAGAACGGGATCTCTTCGGATATGGCGAAGGATATCGTGAAGCGTGTGAAGGCTTCGAAGATCAAGGTCGCTGCCAAGATCAATGGGGATGAGGTACGTGTATCGAGTAAGGATAAGGATTGCCTGCAGGAGTGCATCCAGTTCCTGAAGCAGCAGGACATTCCAGCGGATCTGCAGTTTGTGAATTACAGATAAGAAGGCTCTGCGGGGGCAAGGGCTTTCACAGGTGTGACGAGGCTCAGCTTTGAATGGTGCGGCGTCGCATTTGCCTTGCACCGTGAACCGAATGAACCCGTTGAACCTTTATGTATGGGAGGAGTTATGAACGCAGAGGAAATGATGGCGAAGACGCTCCGGGAAGGGCATACCACCGGCGCAACGGCGACGGGGGCGATGAAGGCAGCGATCCTGGCTATGCGAGGAGAATTTCCAAAGCAGGTGACGGTCCTTTCGCCGCAGCGCACGGAGCTCACGATCCCGGTGGAGTCGGCCGAGGCACATGGGCGGACGGGTATCGCGACTTGTCTTAAGGATGCAGGCGATGACCTGGACTGTACACATGGGACGCCGATCGTCGTGACCGTAGAGCTGGTGGATACGCCGGGTCTTACGCTTCGTGCGGGGAAGGGCGTCGGTACGGTGACGAAGCCGGGGCTGCAGGTGAAGGTGGGACGACCCGCCATCAATCCGGGCCCGCAGATCATGCTGCGTTATGTGTATGAGGAGCTCATCGGTAAGGATCATGGCTGTATCGTGACGGTTTCTATCCCGAAAGGGGAGGAGCTGGCAAAGCAGACGCTGAATCCTTCGCTGGGTATCGTCGGCGGGATCTCGGTCCTGGGAACGACAGGGATCGTGAAGCCGATGAGTGAGGAGGCGTACAAGAAATCGCTAGCGCCGCAGGTGCCTGTGGTCTATGCGAGCGGGATCCGCACGGCGGTTCTTTGTCCCGGCCGTATCGGTGAGACGGCGGCGAAGATCATGGGCATTCCATCGGATGCGATCATCGAGACGAGCAATTACATCGGCTTCATGATGGAGCAGTGCATCGCAGGCGGTTTTCAAAAGATGCTGCTCATCGGCCATATGGGAAAGCTGGTCAAGGTGGCGTCAGGCAGCTTCCATACGTACAATCGTAATAGTGATGGTCGTATGGAGACGATGGCGGCGTATGCGGCCATGAATGGGGCATCGACAGATACGGTGCGGGAGATCATGTGCTGTACGACGACGGATGGCGCGGCAGCGGTCGTGCATCGTGAAGGGCTGGATATGATTTACCAGCAGATGGCGGAGAGGGCGCAGGTGCGCTCGGAACGCTACATTTTCGGTAAGGCCAGGGTCGGCGTGATTTTTGCGGCGATGGATGGCACGGTGCAGGCAGTCAGCAGCCATGCGAAGGAGATTCTGGAGGAGGAACAATGGAGCATACATTGATCGTAGCGGGGATCGGGCCGGGAGATCCGGACTATATCCTGCCGAAGGCGCAGAAAGCCATCGAGGGGGCGCACTACCTCGTGGGCGGCCGCCGCGCGCTTTCTGACTATGCGAAGCCTTCTCAGGAAACATTTCCGGTGACAGGCAAGCTCTCTTTGCTGGCGGACTGGCTGGAGGAGGCACTTAAGAAGGACGATGTCGTTGTCATGGTGAGCGGGGATCCGGGCTATTACAGCCTGCTTCCGTGGCTCAAGAAGCGGTTCCCGGAGCATCCGATCGAAGTCATCCCAGGGATTTCTTCTGTGCAGGCCTGCTTCGCTCTTGTCAAAGAACCCTGGCAGGGAGCGCTGTGGCTGTCTTTCCATGGCCGTGTGCCGGAAGAGAAGGATACGTCTTATATGCCCGGACGAAAGCTCGCCTTTCTGACGGATCATGAGCATGATCCTGCCTATATCGCGAGATATCTGATGGACAAGGGCTGGCCGAAGGAGACGCGCGCTGCCGCGGCCGAGCATATTTCATATGAGAATCAGCATCTTTCGGATTCGACTCTTGAGGAATTGTCGCATCTGGAAGGCTATGGTGAATCAGTCATGGTGGTGATGGGATAAATGCAGTTTGGCATCAAAGATGAGGAGTTTATTCGGGGAAAGGTACCGATGACGAAGGCTGAGATCCGTGCGATGGTCATGGTGAAGGCCGCCATTCAGCCTGGCGATATAGTGGCTGACATCGGTGCAGGGACAGGCTCTCTATCCATCGAGGCAGCGCTCTGCTGCCCCAAGGGGGCTGTGTATTCGATAGAAAGAAATCCGGAGGGGATCGAGCTGATCCGGAAAAATGCGGAAAAGTTCGGCTGCCGGAATATCCATACCATAGCCGGCACAGCGCCGGAGGCGATGGAAGGGCTGCCGAAGATGGATGTGATCATCATCGGCGGGTCTTCCGGAAATATGCATGAGATCCTGGATCGATGTGAAGCGCTGCTCGCTCCGGGCGGACGCATCATCCTTACCGCTGTCACCGTGGAAACGACGGGGGAAGTGGTGAAGGAATTCGCGGATCGTCCTTTCGAGCTGGAAGGCTTCGAAATGCAGATCAATCGACTGAGAAAACTGGGGCGGTATCATCTCTATGATCCGATGAGCCCCATTTTCATATTTACAGCAATCAAACATTGAGGAGGAAGTTATTATGGGAAAATTGTATTTCATTGGCGCAGGCCCCGGAGATCCTGAGCTCATCACGGTGAAGGGACAGCGTCTCATCGCAGAGGCGGATGTCATCATCTACGCCGGCTCTCTTGTGAATCCGGAGATCCTGAAGTACGGCAGAAAAGATGCAGAGATCTACAACAGTGCGACCATGAATCTGGATGAAGTGCTGAAGGTGGAGATCGATGCGCTCAAAGCAGGCAAAATGGTGGCTCGTGTGCACACCGGTGATCCAGCCATTTACGGTGCGATCCAGGAACAGATGGACGGTCTGCGCGCAGCAGGGATCAAAGAAGATCAGTTTTCTGTCGTCCCGGGCGTCAGCTCCTTCCTTGCGACAGCAGCTGCGTTAAAACAGGAATATACCCTGCCGAGCATTTCTCAGACCGTCATCATCACCCGTATGGAAGGCCGCACACCGGTCCCGCCGAAGGAAAAGCTGGCGCTTCTTGCCGCACATCAGGCGACCATGTGCATTTTCCTCTCTGTCCAGGCGATCGATCAGGTCATGGCGACACTGAAAGAGGGCGGCTATCCGGGCGATACCCCGGTCGCTATCGTAGCCAGAGCGACCTGGCCTGACCAGCGTATTTTCCGCGGCACCATTGATACCATCGCAGACATTCTCCATCAGGCAGGCGTCGTCCGTCAGGCCATGATCGTCGTCGGCAAGGTTCTTGATACCGATTATGAACTTTCCAAGCTTTACGATAGCAAGTTCACCACCATGTTCCGCAAAGGAACAGATGGAGAGTAAGGAAAGCGGGGGGAATAGGGGCGATTTCCGTGTATTCGGATGAGGCTTTGCGAAAATCAGCGTTTCCCTGGGAATTAGGGATTAGTGGCTAGGGATTAGGAGTCTCAAGTGACTGGTGACTAGTGACTGGATGCCAGCTCATGGCACCACCATTTCGCATTTCTCATTTCTAATTTCTCATTCAATCGAGGCTTTCAAACGTAATCAAGGGACGAGCCGCCTCAGGGGCTAACCCTGAACCTTGAACCTTGAACCCTTATCCCCTGGAGAGTATCACATGAAGTACGCTATTGTTTCTGTATCCAAAGAAGGAGCCCAGCTGGGGGTGCGCGTGAAGACGGGCATTTCCGGTGAGGGGACTCTGTATGAAAGAAAAGACGGTGCGAGCGGCAAAGAAGCGGTGTATTTTACCCGCACGCTCGCGCTCACGGCGGATATCTTCTCCTGCTATGATGGGATTCTTTTCATCATGGCCTCCGGCATTGCGGTCCGCGCCATCGCACCTCATGTAGTGAGCAAGGCGTCCGATCCTGCAGTACTCGTCATGGATGAGTGCGGGAAACATTGTGTTTCCCTTCTCTCCGGACACCTGGGCGGGGCGAATGCCTGGGCAAGAGAAGTCTCGGCGGCAGTGGGAGCCGATCCCGTCATAACGACGGCGACCGATGTCCATAATCGCCGCGCGCCGGATGATATCGCCCGCGAGCTGATGATGCGTGTCGAGCCGCTTGCGGCCTTGAAGCCTGTGAATACCGTCATCGCAGCAGGGCGCACATTCCGATGGTTTCTGGATGAGAGCGTCGAAGGGAGCGCTTCTATAGCGACGCGCCTCAAAGAGAAAGGGATCCGCACGGAGCCCTTAGACCGACTGGATGCCAATGCGTTTGACGCATGCGCCATCATTACCGAAAAAACGATCACTGTGAAGAAGCCTTTCGTCTGCCTTCGTCCGAAGAATCTTTTCGTCGGCATCGGATGCAAGCGCGGCACCTCCGAAGAGCTGGTGCAGAGCGCATTCACTGCAGCACTTGCTCAGGCAGGGGCTTACCCGTACCAGGTAGCATCGCTTGCGAGCGTCGATGCGAAAGCGGATGAAAAGGGCTTGCTTGATTTTGCCAGTTCCATGCATCTTCCGATTCATTTTTACAAGGCAGAGGAGCTTAAAAAGATCGCGGAAGAGTATCATTTAGAAAGTTCAAAATTTGTAGAGAAAACGATAGGAGTGGGAAACGTATGTCAATCAGCAGCGTTAATGGAATCAATGAAGGGAAAAACGCTTCTGCCGAAAACGAAGTTTGTCAGTGCCACGGTGGCGATCGCCCTGGGACTATCCGGGTCATCGGCATTGGACCGGGCCATGAAGAAGAAATGACGCCGAAGGCCATCAAGGCCATGGAAGCTTCCGATATCATCGTGGGATATAACACCTACATTGCTCTCGTGAAAGACCTCATCAAGGACAAAGAGGTCGTCGGAAATGGCATGCGCCAGGAAGTCGATCGCTGCCAGAAGGCTGTCGATCTGGCGGCAGAAGGTCATCAGGTGGCCGTGATCTCCTCCGGTGACCCGGGCGTCTATGGCATGGCCGGCCTTGTGCTCGAGCTCATCCAGAAGCTTCCGAAGGAAGCGCGTCCGGAGTGTGAGGTCATCCCGGGACTCACGGCAGCAAATACCTCTGCTGCGGCGCTCGGCGCTCCGCTCATGCATGACTATGCCGTCATCAGTCTTTCTGATCTGATGACCCCGTGGGAACAGATCAAAAACAGAGCCAAGCTCGCCGCGGAAGGTGACTTCGTCATCGCCATCTACAATCCAAAGAGCCGCGGCCGCGCGACCTACCTCGATGAGATCCGCGACATCGTGCTTCAGTATAGAAAGCCGGAAACACCGGTCGGCATCGTCAGAAAAGCAGGACGTCCGGGCATGAACTGGACGATCTCCACACTGGAAAAACTGCCGGAAGAACATGTAGACATGCAGTCCACCGTCATCATCGGCAAGAGCACCACCTTCGTCGCTGACGGAAAAATGATCACACCAAGAGGATACAAAGCATGATCTGGATCATTTCCGGAACACAGGACGGCCGAGAAATCGGCGCTGCACTCGCAGACCGAGAACAGTCCAAGCCGGAAGGGGAGCGCCGTGAGATCCTTATGACCGTTGTCAGCCAGTACGGTAAAGTGCTCGCCGCACATAAAGGGCTCGACATCGAAGTAGGGCGCTTCCGGGAAGAAGACATGCTCCGTGTCATCAGGGAAAAGGGGATCTCGCTCATCCTTGATGCGAGCCATCCCTATGCAGCGATCGTTTCTGAGACGGCCCGCGCGGCCTGTATCAAGGCAGGGATCGACTACGTACGCTACGAGCGCGCGGAGATCCCACTTCCTGACTATGACAAGCTCTATCACGCAAAAGATGAATTCGAAGCGGCGGACCTTGCCGGTCAGCTTGGAAAGAGCATCCTTTTGACGACAGGCTCCAAGACGCTTGCCACCTTCGTAGGGGCGAAAGCGCTGGAAGGCAAGGAGATCTGGGCGCGCGTGCTGCCGACATCGAATGTGATCAAAATGTGTGAAGACCTTGGCATGAGAGCCAAGTACATTCTCGCCCTGCAGGGCCCCTTCTCCTATGAAATGAATCTTGCCATGATTCATGACTATCACGCCGATGTGATGGTCACCAAGAACAGCGGTCTCATCGGCGGCAGCGATACGAAACTCAAAGCCGCGATGGACGCCGGGATTTCCGTCATCGTTATCGATAAACCGAAAGCAAAACTGGACGGCGCTGTGGTCTTCTCGACCGTAGAAGGCGTCCTCAACTATATGGAGGAACACTATGGATTTCATCAAGAGCCCTAAGGCCATCGAAGATAAAAGTATGGATCTCATCAATCCATTCATTATGGACATCGACCTCACACCGGAAGAAGTGACGGTCTATTCTCGTATGATTCACGCCTCCGGCGACGTAGACTATGGGCATCTCATCCAGACCAGCCAAGGCGCTGTCGCTGCCGGTATCGAAGCGCTTGCCAAGGGCTGCAACATCTATACCGATGTGAATATGGTCAAAGCAGGGATCAATAAGAATGCCCTGCATGCGCTCGGCAGTGAGGTATTCTGCCGCGTATCCGATCCGGAAATCGCAGCCATTGCCAAAGAGAAAGGCATCGCCCGCTCCATGGCAGCAATGAACTCCTTTGGCAAAGACCTCAATGGCTCTATCATCGCCGTCGGAAACGCTCCGACCGCTCTCTATGAAGCCATCCGTATGGTCGAAGAAGACGGCATCAAACCGGCACTTATCATCGGCATCCCTGTCGGCTTCGTCGGTGCCGCTGACTCGAAGGAGCAGCTTGTCCGTCGTGCGCCCTGCCCCTTCATCACTGTCCGTGGCACCAAGGGCGGCAGCTCCATCGTCGCCTCCTGCGTCAATGCACTGATGTACAATCTGGTAAAGCGCAACAACAATATGCTCTTTGTTGAAGGCAAGAAATAGCTAAAAGCCTGCTAAGTTCCAAATGCTAGTATTTATCGGACTTAGCAGGCTTTTTATATTGCGTGGGTAAAATATAAAGGTAGCAATAGGGTAGCAATTATCTAAAAATTCTCTCTACATCATTGGCGACTTTTTCATCGTTTCCGGGTATCCAAGAGGTATAGGTGGTCAATGTAATGGCAGGAGATGCATGCCCTAAACGCTTAGACACTTCAGCAATAGGGACGCCATTGGCTAGCAGCTGGCTGGCGTGGGTGTGGCGCAGCGCGTGGAAGCTGCGAACAGGGGAAATTCCCAAGTCTTTTTGGATGCCTTGAAAGGCGATCCTTTCATTGCTGGGGAACAAGAAATTTCCATTCTTCGCTTTGAAAACCAGTCCGCCGTGGGCTCGGGTGCTTTCCTGCCATTCTTTCAGCGTCTCGTAGAGTGATAGGGGAATAGACACATCCCTGCGGGAGTGGGAGGTTTTGGTGGCGTTTTGGACATATATGACCCCGTGCCCATCCTGGCCTAGTGTCTTGGTGATATGGATAAATGCGGGGGTAATATCGTTCCATGTGAGCGCCAGCAGTTCACCGATGCGCAGCCCGGTGTAAGTAGCCACTAGGATTTCCATATAGAGCCTATCCCGGTGCCGTTCTTTGGCATAGGCAAGTATCTGGTGGATTTCATCAATGGTGAAAATCTGTATTTTCTTCTGCGTCACCTTGGGACGTTCTACGGTGCCTATAGGGTTCTTGGTCAAGATGTCCAGAGCTACGGCTTTTTTGATGGACATGTTAAGAAGCTCGTAGATCTTTTTGATATACGATGTAGAAATTTTCCCATCTAGGGAGTTGATCAAGGCTTGCACATCCATCCCCGTGAGTTTCTGTAGGGGAATGTCGGCGATGGGCTCTATTTTCTCCAAAATAGCGAAATACAAGGACAGCGTGCGAGGTCGTACATTCTTCTTGTAGGTGTCGATGTATTGCAGGATCCATGCCCCTGTGCGCATGTTAGAAGGCGTCACGAAAGTGTTGTGGCGGATGCTATAACGGTTATCCTCTAGCCAGTTCTCCGCCTCTTCAGTGGTGGGGAACCGCTTCACGATGCGCCTTCCCTCTGGGGTGATGAAAGAGGCGGCGTATCTTTTCTTTGATTTCTCGTAGTAAATGGACCCTTGCCCATTGGGGCGTCTCATGATAACCCTTCCTTTCTATAGAATACCTTTATCCAATCGCTGCATCCCAGAAATGCCTTTATCCCCCTATCAAAATAAAGGTATTGCCATTTTGCCGACCTTTGCAAAATGGAGGGAACCGTTGCAGAATTTGTAACAACTCACACCTAGGCCATTTTCGCGAATCCACGAAAATGGTGGGATCTCATTTGCCGGTAACTTGCAGATGTGAAGAAGGCGAGCGAGTTCACGCCTGTCCTCTTGCGCGCTCACGCCACCTTGTCAGCATGTCTTTAGTTTCAAAAAGTGGGGAAATTGAAACTAAGCGATGAATCAGAGAGCCTTTAGTTTCAAAAACGGCCAATTTTGAAACTAAATTAGATGAAATAGGAAACCGTAGGAAAAATAGGAAAAAATTGCGCTCTCCGAATTAAGAAATGCCTTAAAATCAAACAATGATATTTGAGAAGTGCGATTGCTGATGCTCCCGACATCAATGTCGGGAGCTTTTAAATTATCTATCGCGCGAAAGAGCTCTTTTAATCTAGCACCTCTGATAATTTCATACCCATTTTGGCTAATTTAGAATTTGTAAGATTCCGAGTCATGGCAACCTCCTTGTAAAAAAATAAATGCCCTATTTTGCAATATTCATAAAATGAATATTCCTTTTCTCATTTGCCCCATTTTTCCGACCTTGGCAAAATGGGGAAACGCAAAAGGCGCCCTGCATAGACAGAGCGCCTGTATTTTAGGCAAAAATTTAGGCGCTTGTCCGAAGACGCGCGCCCTATAAAACCTCATCGGTTTTGCTTGTACATACATGATACAAGAATAGAGGCGTTCTGTCAATAACAGGATTTTATGAAGAAAAACATTTTCAAGACAAATTCAAATGTTGTAGTAATTGCTTTGTTCTTAGTGTAGTAGTTGGCATGTCTACGCATCCTTTGCAAGATTTTAAGCAAATCACGCTTTCGATCTTTTCGTAAGAATTCACTTTTTACTATTTGCGGATATAACAAAAGCAAGCAGCAAAAGTCGTGAATTGGTTTGTTTGATAATTTTGAAACTCTAATTCTTTTTGGGACATTATGTGATTGCAAGAATTTCAGGAGCGTAGCGTTTGGCTTTCTCCTGTAATCTTCCCGAACATTATTGATTAAGCAAGCGTTATGCGCAGCCGCATTGCGAATATCACGAATAGGATATAATGCTTTAGCATCAAAGGGAAGCCGTTTAGGGTAGTTAGAATTATAGCAATCAACAAATTTACACAATTCGCCAAATGAAATTAGTTCAAAGAGCACCCAGGCTGGATATTCTGGATTATATTTTCCTAAGTTGTGACTGTATGAATTTTTCACATATCGGTTGACCTTGGCACGGTATGACAGACTATCATCCCATAAAGATACTATCTTATACCCATCTTCGTCGGGGTTTGTTTCCATATCATGCAAAATGGTCGATTTCAACGAATGCTCTATATCAAGACACATCTGAAGGATTAAATAGCGTAGTTTGAAGTCAATGGTAGATAAATCTTTCAAATACGCAAAATCCAAGTTAATATACTGCCCCTGCTTTTCGCCAAAAGGACCTTTATCGTAATTTTTACGATAGGATGCTAATTTAAAATAATAATTATGCTCTGATAGAAAATGCATGGCTTCTTGTTCGTTGATAATATCAAAGTGTATCCCCTTTTCTTTCATGTGCGTAATTAAGGACTCCGTGCTTAATAATCGTTTCATGTTTACATAACGCTCCTTTTTGCTTTGCAATATGAAGAAAATTCAAATTACTTTCCTCGTGCATTTAACTATAGCAAAAGTGCTGTTTTTGCAATAGTAAGGCAATCAACTATAGCAAAACCCTCCAAAATGCAAAACGTCAAATTTCACTGCTTGATCAGCGAATGCTTCGCGACTGCTAAAACTATATCGAAATATCTTCTAATTTAGTTATATATTTATGTTTCAAACCAGTAATATCACGGACAAAGCTTTCCACGGAAGGAGAAATATTCTCTGACAAGAGGGCCAAGGAACTATCAATCCCCTCGTAATTCACTTGGTACACATGATTTTGGCCGAAGAAGACAGCGATACAAATTAGTGCAGCTAAAATATCATCCTGGCCATAAGTGTAAATAGCACCGGGGCCTGATATAGGGAGATTAAGCTGTTTGTGAATATCCAGTTGGGGAATTGTAGCAACACGCGTAGAACGCTGGTCAATCTTGTGCGTGTATAATCGGTTATTGTGAGCACATTTATTTCGGATATCTGTTAAATAATAGAGTATGGAACTAAGTGTTTTGGGGGCCAGTTTTGGATTTACTGTATGAGCGATGTCCTTCTTCATGTCGTCGGGCAGCAAATCATAGAAGTTGGCCATCGTACCGAACGAAATCACCGTGTTCAAAACCCATAAGGGAACCTGATTATATTTTTTTATGAAATGACAGATAGCAGGATGGGGTTTTCTTGTCGAAAATGTCTTGATACATTTGTTCAACTTGTAGAGAAGAGAATTTACATGTTGCCTTTCTTTGGGGCTCCGTGTAAAAGAATTGGGACGCAAATAATTCCAGTGATTGGTGCCAAAACGAGATGAGAAATGAAGGGAAATCAGTGATTTCATTTGAGTTTCTATAATAGTGACACAGTTCAAAACATTACGCCTCAAATTGGCATCAAAGAGGTACAGTGTGACAATTTGCTCAAGAGTAGCTCCTTCTGTATAAAAATCAGAATGATGCAAATTCGATCGTTTTTTATCAATGAATGCGTCTTTATATTCATTGATTAAATTGTAATATCCATATTGAAGCAATATACCGGCAGAGTTTTCATCCAGCCTTACATTTCTGTTTTTTAAAATAGAAAGTTGCTCCTGAATCGTTGTTGCAGGGATATTCATAAATACCTCCCAAAAGAAAAAGGATCTTAATGCATGAACATTAAGATCCTTTTTCGGTCCGCTTTGTGCAATACGCCACGGCTCATATCTGTGTATATACTACACGAAAATGATCTTAATGTCAATTTTGAATATAAACTTACTGTTTGATCACTGAATACTTCGCCACCGCCAGACCGATGATCTGGATGGAGTCACAATTTCCGGAATTGAACACCATGGGAGGGTACTTGGGGTTCATGGACACGAGGGTGCAGCCGTCTGGATTTTTGTAGAAGCGCTTCAGGGTGGCGTCGTCGTCGATACGGACTGCGGCGATCTGGCCATCATCTACGATGGGCTGGCTGCGGATGAATACCACGTCACCGTCATGGATCTCAGCCCCGATCATACTGTCTCCGTGCACAACGAGTCCGAAGTCTGCCTGCACGCCGGCATCGCAGGGGAGGTATGCTTCTATATGTTCGTCCGCCAAAATCGGTTCCCCAGCGGCGATTGTTCCGATGATGGGGACCATGCGTCTTTCAATGGGGACAATGTTTTTGAGGGGTTTGCGTTTTTCTTCTACTAAGTCCGCTTTCTGAATGCGGAAGTAGTTGGCAATCTTTTCGATCTTGTCAATCCGCGGGTATGTTTTGGCGTTGACCCAGTCAGAGAAGGTCATCTCCTTAAACCCAAGGTCCTTACATATTTCTTTTTGCGTTTTGCCGTATTTCTTTAGATAGTAGCGAATGTTTTGTGCCATTATTTCTTTATTGCCTAGTGTACTCATATAGTCCATTCCTTTCCTTAAAATATTTATCCTAACATCATTATACGGTTAATACCGTAAAAAGGCAATGACGAAGCGTAAATAATACGGTTTAGCCGTTGACAGTACGGATAAACCGTATTATAATAGGGTCAGGTTTGAGAAAGGAGGACGATGATATGAATTCACAAATTCTGCTGACACTCGAGGCTGCTAGAGTAAACGTCAAGATGACGCAGGAAGAAGCGGGCAAAGCTATCGGCGTAAGTGCTAACGTAATTTCTAACTGGGAACGCGGGCGTACATACCCTGATGCAATGCAGATCAAGAAAATTGAAAAAGTGTATGGTGTTGGCTACAATAACATTATTTTTTTACCTAACTAATACGGTTTAACCGTATTCAAGAAACAGAGAGGATCAAACATGAAAAAAGAAAGGAGAAGAGAAGCATGAACGAAATTCTGAATATCAGTAATGTCCACGGTTACATGGACAAGCAGACTGGCACGGCATATCTGAATGCCGAGGATGTGGCGAAAGGGCTTGGATTTACGACCGTTGCCAAAAGTGGCAACGAAGTCGTCAGATGGGCAAGAGTTAATACCTACCTTCATGAATTTGGGTTTTCGCCAGATGTGGCGAAAGACAGTTTCCTTCCGGAAAACATGGTGTACCGGCTGGGGTTCAAAGCCAGCAATGAAGTGGCTCAGAAGTTCCAGACCGTGCTGGCAGATGAAGTGCTCCCTGCTATTCGACGGCATGGGGCTTACATGACAGACCAGGCGCTGGAAAGAGCTATCACGGAACCTGACTTCCTGATTCGCTTGGCTACGCAGCTCAAAGAAGAGCAGGCAAAGCGGAAACAGGCGGAGCTGATGCTGGAAGAACAAAAGCCGGCCGTTATCTTTGCCGGGTCAGTCAGTGCCAGCAAGACATCCATTCTCATTGGTGAGCTTGCCAAAATACTCAGAGGCAACGGGGTCCAGATTGGCCAGAAAAGGCTATTCCAGTGGATGCGCGAAAATGGGTATTTGATTAAGCGCCAGGGGACAGACTACAACATGCCCACACAGCGCTCTATGGAAATGGGGCTCTTTGAAATCAAGGAAGGCTCTTACACAAACGGTAATGGGGTGAACATCATTACCAAGACGCCCAAAGTGGCAGGAAAGGGTCAGGTATATTCCATCAATAAGTTTCTGAAGGGATAAAAGAGGAAGGAACCACCATGAAAGTATTAAAAGATGCGGATAGGAGGGACACATCATGGGAAAAGAAAAAAGTTGGATGACCGCGAAAGAATACGCCGAGACCCGCGGTCTCCCAGTAAGTACCATTCGCCGGTACTGCCGAGCAGGGGAAATCCCCTGCTTTAGGATTGGCCAGCGGTTCATGTTCAACTCCAAAGACATGGACGCCTTCCTTGAGTGGAAGGCACGCGAGGGGCTGAAAGATAGACCGGGGACCTTCTTGGAAGCCGTGAAAAAGGCGAAGGAAGGGACAAGGATTTCTGTCTGGCGAGCCAGACAGAATGAGGAGAAGGCCATGGAGACGACCTAAAGGAGGAACGAAATGAGAGAAAAAGCAATGAGAGAAGTGATCCTCGCACAATTGGGCGCGCTTCGCGCCGACGCGGGCGTCGAGCAGGTTGCATGCAAGGATGAGTCAGTCGGAGACTACCTGACAGGGAAGGCTGATGCCCTTGCCGTCGCCATGCAGATGGTGGAGTCGAAGGCGCTGATCGAAAGCTTGGTGCGTTTCTTGCGGCAGGAGACAACCCGCAATATGAATCTAGCGGGAAGTGCCCGCCTGTGTTCGAAGGACATGAAGGATACGAAGGACACGATGGCCACGAGGGCGCGGATCTACGAGGGCAAAGCCGCTGGGTACATGGCGGCCTCCAGAGTGGTTACCGAAATCAGGGAGGCGAATAAATCATGACCAGCGCAGAAGCCTGCGAGTTTACAGAAACCGTAAAGCTTGAACTGAAGATTCCGGATGAAGACAAAGAAAGCAACGAGTCGGGCTGAGGAGGAAGAAGGGAAATGAATCCACAGGATTTAGAAAAATTGAACCGGTGGGATGCGCTTTCAGCAGAAGAACAGAAAAATCTGAAGAAGAAAATTTGTCTGATGTACTGGGCACAATTTCACGAAGAGAATAGGTGCTTACTGTACGGTATCTGGGTATGCTTGGCAGGGCTCATACTTTGTGCAGGGTATAGGGCTTTTACTGGAGGCGACTGGATAACTCCAATGCTGGGGCTTGCTTGGTTAATTGGACTTGGTGTGGTTAGTTACATCATTGGCAGTCTGGGATAAATAATTTTTGACAATCCAATCAATTAGTACGGGGAGTCCAACGTAACAGAAGAAGCTGGGAATAGACAATGGGCCTATTACTTCATCATTGAATGTCAGATGTTGCTTAACGTTTTGCCGACAAATTTGGGTAATAACGAGTAGGTCATCAACTTCATCTTTGGAAGAACCACCTTTGGCGACTGGAATAAGGAGCTTATTGTTATAGCTCAATAGTTGTGCTGATAGTTGGTCATCAAAAACATGAATATAACGAAGTGTATATGGCTCAAGCAATTTAAGTTTCGCGCATCCGGATTCAAATGTCATAGCCCCGTTTTGCATTTCATGGAGGAGTGTCTCGTTCAAGGACAGCCGCCAAAGATACTGAAGGTAAACCTTACGGTTTTCTTTAACTGCATGCCTCCATGTGTTGTAAGAGTAACTGATTAGGCATAAGAACAGAGACCCGATACCCGTAAAGATAGTTTCAAGCATAAAAATCACCTCCTTTCTAGGGACATTATAGCAGGAGGATCATGAATGACTAAAAAGGAGTGAGAACCATGAAGCCATTAATCAGAAGAATCCGCGCATTCGCGGCAGGGATCGCTGTATGGAAAGGCTGATAGGAGGAAATCATGACCAATGCAGAAGCAATTCGGGTCGTCCATCAAATGATGGACGCACGTGAGCAAGAAAAAGCGAGAATCGCGGCTCTCGCCTCTCAAGTAGCCACGAAGAAATACGATCCTAGCGCCGCACGCCAGAGGTTCTGGAAGGAAGTGGCGATCTATCCGCTGACGCTGGTGTGCGCCGCGGCATACACCCTGCTAATGGCGGTGGCTCAATAGTAAGAAAAGAGCCTTGGCAGCGGCTACTGCTAAGGCTCTGGCAGGAAGGTTTTGATACTCGTTCTGCCTCTATTATACCAGAAATAGGAGGTTAAAAAAATGGCAACATTATATGAAATCGACGAAAGGCTGGCAAATATCTTCGTCACCCCGGAAGGCACTGCCGTAGACGGCAGCACTGGGGAAGTGCTGGATGCAAAAGCACTGGATGATCTCGAGATGGAGAAATGGTCCAAGGTGGATAACATCTGCCGGTATATCAAGAATCTCCAGTCGGATATCGAGCAGTACAAAGAGGAAGTAGACAAGCTGACGGCGAGAGCCGTGTCGGCGCAGAAGAAGCTGGAGAGCCTTAAAGCCTATCTGGCTATGCATCTGGAAGCGGGCAAGAAGGCGGATGTGCCTAGCGCACAGATCCGCTGGCGAAAGTCCGTGACGGTATCCATCCCGGATGAGAATATGGTCCCCATGCGCTTCATGAAGCAGGTCATCACAACCAAGCCGGACAAGCTGGCTATCAAAGAGCTTTTGAAAGCAGGGAAGGCCGTCCCCGGCGCTTCTTTGGAGGAAAAACAGAATTTGTCTATTAAGTGAGGTATCTCACTTTTAGAAATACATCATAGGAGGTATATATGCTTACCATCAACAAGGGTATCCAGCAGAGTGCCGTCAAGGTCGTGGTATACGGCGTGGAAGCCATCGGGAAGACGACTTTCGCCAGTCATTTTCCCGCGCCGCTTTTCCTCGACCTGGACCGCGGAAGCCGCCGGATGGATGTCGATCGCATCGATTCCATTCAGGACTGGCCCGCTCTCATGGGCACGCTGGATCAGATCCAGCGCGACCCGTCGCTTCCCTATTCGACGATCGTCATCGACACGGCGGATATGGCGGCAAAACTGGCGAGCGCCTACATCTGCAAGGCGAACGGCAGCAAGAAGAGTATCGAAGAATTCGGCTATGGCAAGGGCTATGTGATCCTCGCCGAAGAATTCTCAAAGCTCTTGGTCAATGCGGAGGTGCTGGTGAATATGGGCTTCAATGTCGTATTCCTGGCACATGCGATGCAGCGAACTGTAACGCGCCCGGATGATACTGGGAGCTATGACCACTGGGAGATGAAGCTCCCCGGGAGCAAGAACAATTCACTGGGGGCTCTGCTCAAAGAGTGGGCGGATCTCTTACTCTTTGCCGACTACAAAGTCATCATCCGGCAGGGCGCAGACGGCAAAGGGAAGGCAGCCGGCGGTCAGCGAAGGATGCGAACGACGCACACGCCATTCGCGGATGCGAAGAACCGCTTCGGCCTTGCAGATATCCTGGACTTCGACTTCAAAGAAATCCAGTCTATCATCCCCGCCCGTCCTACCACGCCGCCGAAAACCACCATGGAAAAGGCGTATCAGACGAAGAAGAAGGTGCAGAAGGGAATCACCCCTAAAACGGCCGCGGAGCCCGCAGAAACGAAGCCAGCCCCGCCCACGAACGTGTATGACGAGCTCGCACGTCTGATGGCGCTCGGCGTATCGGAGGCAGATCCTTTGCCGATCACGGAAGGGGAGCTGCTGAAAGCCATCCGCGAAGTAGATCCTAACGAACCAGCAGCGAAAGCCGAGAATCTGGCGAAGATCCCTGCGGACTATGTGGAAGCACTCATCAAGCCGGATACATGGGCGGGATTCAAATACTATGTACTGAACAATATCCGCGCTCCGTTTTAGTCTATAACCACGTTTTTCGGTTATAACAACGATTTTGAGAGATTTTTTCTCGATTTCGCACATTAAGTTACGAATTTTACATTTTAGGAGGAAAATACTATGCCGAATTTTGGAAAGTTTGGAAATGCTACGCCGGATACCGAGAAGGAAAAGGGAACGGTGGTTACCGGGTTTTCCAGTTTTACGAATGATGATTTCAAGGATAAGGGAGGCCTCTTCGACCCCATCCCGAAAGGCCGTTACCACTTCGTGGTCTATGACTGCCAGACCAGCTTCACGAAGAAGGACAACACGCTGATGAAAACCATCCTGATGGACATTCATCACGAAGACGGAACAAAGACGCGCCTTACAGATTACTTGGTCTACAAGAGCAATCAGAAGTGGAAATTTGCCTGCTTCTTCGATGCCATCGGTCTTGGTGATGCGCTCAAAGAGAACGGCATCGGCGGTGCAGATGATCCGCTCTGGACGACCGCCGTAGGGCAGGAAGGGGACTTCGAGGTCGATCATGAAACGTCCGAGTGGAACGGCAAGCAGACCACGCGTAATGTCATCAAGAAGTACTACAAGCCCGAACGGTAAACGGCTATGAGCAAATTCGATCTAGTGCCGCTCTTGGCCTTCATCGACCCAGACTACAGCTATGAACGATGGATTCAAGTGGGTATGGCTCTCCAGAAGGAGGGCTATCCCCTGTCTGTCTGGGAGACGTGGAGCCGCAGGGGTGGGAAGTTCCATGAAGGGGAATGCGTAAAGAAATGGCAGTCCTTCCATGAAGACCGCGAGCAGCCAGTCACCGGCGCCGTCATCACCCAGTGGGCGAAGGAAGGCGGGTGGAAGCCCTCCGGACGTCATGAAGGGCCGGTTCGCACCGTGACGGGGTTCACCTTCACGGATGCGGACTTCCTGATCGATCCATCGACGGTCGAGCCGGAAGATTTCCATGAGCCAAGTGATGAGGAATGGGACCCGAAAGGGGACCTCATCTCCTATCTGCAGGCGCTCTTCAAGCCGGAGGAGTATGTCGGGCTGGCAGTGAATTCCTTCCTAGCTAAGGACGGGAAATGGAAGCCTGTCGATAATGGCCAGTGTAAGCGGACGTGCGGAGAGATCGTCGAGGTGCTGCAGCATTCTCAGAAGATATCCAGCGCTATCGGCAGCCTGCAGAATGAGGCGGCAGGGGCATGGATCCGTATCAATCCGCTGGACGGAGAAGGGGCTAAGAATGCGAATGTCACTGATTATCGCTATGCGCTGGTGGAGTCGGACACGCTGCCGCTCGGCCAGCAGCTGGCGCTCATCCGCCAGATGCAGCTGCCATGCGCTGCCATCGTCTACTCCGGCGGGAAGTCGGTGCATGCCATCGTCCATGTCGATGCCGCGACACAGAAGGAATACTATGAGCGCGTCGCCCATATGTATGACATCTGCAACAAAAACGGCTTCAAAGTCGACGAGCAGAACAAGAACCCGTCCCGTCTGTCCCGTATGCCGGGCGTCACGCGGAACGGCAAGAAGCAGTTCCTGATCGGCGTCCATCAGGGGCAGAAGGATTATCTGGCATGGCTCGCATGGATGGAGGAGCAGCAGGATGATCTGCCGCCATTCCTCCCGCTCAATACGGTCATCGATGACCCGCCGCCTCTGAATCCTGTCTTGATCGATGGCATCCTCCGTCTGGGGCACAAGGCTATACTGACCGGCCCCTCGAAGGCGGGAAAGTCTTTCTGGCTGATGCAGCTGGCACTTGCCATTGCGTCCGGTGGTGAGTTTCTGGGATGGGGATGCCGGCAAGGGAAAGTCCTCTATATCAATCTGGAAATCGACGAGAAGTCTTTCATCGACCGACTGGAACACATCTATCGGGCAAAGGGCATGCCGATGCATCCAAGCTCCAGCAATCTCATCGTGTGGGATCTCAGGGGCAAGGCGCTCCCGATGGATAAGTTGGCAAAGATCATCGTCCGGCGGTGTAAGGACATGCATCTTGAGGCGATCATCGTCGATCCTATTTACAAGGTCATCACGGGCGACGAGAATGCTGCCAGCGATATGGCGTACTTTGGGAATCAGTTCGACTACATCTGCCGCGAGCTGGGATGCTCTGTCATCTACTGCCACCATCACTCCAAGGGCGCACAGGGCGCCAAGCGGGCGACCGACCGCGGCAGCGGCTCGGGCGTCTTCTCCCGCGACGCAGACGCCATCATCGACCTGACGGCGATCGAGCTGAAAGAGGAAGAAAAGGAACAGTATGGGTGCGATGTCGCTTACTGCTGTACCTGCATCCTTCGCGAATTCAAGACGCCGAAGCCGAAAGCCATCCTCTTCCAGTATCCGCTCCACACGCTCGCCCCTGATATCGATCCGAAGCGTACCGAGGGCAGCATCGAAGGGAACCGCGTCAAAGGGAACATCACGCAGACGCAGAACAAAAATGATCGCTACGAAGAATTCATCCGAACGCTGGAGCATCATTTAGCGAACGGGGATGTAGTGAACAAAACCAATCTTGCGGATGAGATGCAGGTTTCATCAAAGACGATTCAAAACTACTTGAAACGAGCAAACGAGCCGATTCAAGTTTATGAAGTGATTGCCGGACGCAACGGAAGGATCAGACGACTAGACGAGCGGTAGTAAAAGTGGAAATAAACGTGGAAAACTCTATATAAGAAATATAGATATATTTTCCACGTTTAATCTCACGCGGTGAATGGAGGTGTAAGGGTGGGTGTTCCTTAACATACACACCCACCCCTTCCACCCCTTCACTCACCGGAAAAAGAGTTGACTGGATTTAGGCATATCTTTTTATGATAGCAAATCAGCTGATTTTGTAAGCAGTCAGAAAAAGTCAGGAAAATACAGATTTGTATTTTAGGAGGAATCATGACAGAACAAGAGATGTACGAGATCATCGCGAAGAAAGCGGATGAAATGAAAGCTCTTATACCAGAAACAAAAGAAGTACTCATCGCGGTCAATTGCGAGCAGGGGTGCGAGACTTTGGTAGACGCCAAAGATAAGGGTGAGCTCGTGGCTGCCTTCTTGTCTATTGCAAGCTCAGCGGCTGCAGCTTTCATTGCGGCAGACCATCCTGATGTGAAAGAGATCCCTCTGGGGAGCCCAGCAAATAAGTGCACGTATGTTCCTGAATCTTATGAGTGCGCGACGGTCGCAAAGGCTCTAGGCATCAGCGCTGAAGAACATATGGATGCGGCCGCACGTTGCAAAGAACTGCTCTAGGAGGTCAGTCATGCGAAGCCATCTTGTGAAGGGCGCCAACCGCATCGAGCTGACGATCCGGAGCTATACGGACCGGACAGGGCGGACGCCGAAGAAAAAAGTATTGCTGCAGATGCATCGCTACATCGAGAAGGACGATAAATGGACAAACAAAGACTTCCCGTGCAAGGGCGAGGCGGAAGCCTTGAAGAAAATGCGGGAAGTCAATCAGTATTGGATAGAGTTTCATGGGTATACAGTGGAGGAATCATGATTATTATTCAGACAGAAGATGGAGCTATTATCACAAATCCAAAGGAAATCTATATCGACAAGGACTTGGATGGGCATCTGCATATCTACGCGGACTTGTCCAACACAGACCGTATCAAAGCTGTAAAGCTGACAGTTAATGATTATTCGGAGGAAACCTTGGGGCAGACGCTCGAAATGGTATATAAGATGATGAATAGCTGGCTCTATATTGAGGAACTTCCTCACTACGTCATCCGCATGAGAGACGTGCTGGATGTATATAAGATGAGACTGAGTGGGAAATCCTGCTCCTTGTCTATACCGGCGCTTTCGGATTGCTGATGCTGGTGTATTGGGCTTGGGGCAGGATGAAAGACATGGCGCTTGCCATTCTCGAATGCAGGGGAGACATTGGCCAGCTGGCGCGGGATGTTGCCGTGCTGAAAATTCAGCTTGACTCCATGGCTGCGCGAGAGGCGGAAAGACTGAAGGAGGAGCAATGAGTTTTGTATATTTCTTCGTGCCGGGTAAGGTGCAGGGCAAAGCAAGGCCGCGCTTCTCTTTGCGAAGCGGGACTGTCTACACGCCGGGAAAAACGAAGTCGTATGAACGACAGATCGCGGAGGCTTATGAAGCGCAGCACGGTCCCTGCTTTGAAGGGGCTGTGATGGTCGTGATCGAGGCAGTCTTTCCGATCCCGAAGTCATGGACGCGGGCAAAGAAGGCAGAGGCATTGGCGGGGAAACTTCCGCCGGGAAAGCCTGACATCGACAATATCCTAAAGATCGTACTCGACGGACTGAACGGCATCGCCTATGAGGACGATAAGCAAGTGGTTCTGACTCAGTGTAAAAAAGTTTATGCAGATACAACCCGTCCCGCGGGGCTGCAGGTGCATGTCTTCCCGATGGATAATGCAAACGGATATTATTAACAAGGAGGGGCTAAGCATGATCGACACAACCGGATCCCTGCTCAGCAGACAAGTGCGCAGGAAAATCGAGCGTCAAAAGAATAAGAACGCTACACTCACGGTCAAGCCGGAGTATCTAAAAGACTTGTGCTCGCAGGCAGTCAAGCAAGAAGCAGAAAAATTAGCGACACATGCAAAAAATGAAGCTGTATCAAGGCTATTCGAAGAACTGATCGCGATCCCGGTCATGGTCATCCATGATCACTTCGGCGAGCTGATGAAGAAAGATGGACGGGAAGAACGGTTTGCAGAGATGTGTCTCGAACTTTACGACACAGTAGAGAAAGGGTTTGTAACACCGTCGGAGCTAAGGCAGTGTTTATTTGAGGAGGCTGGGGTGCGGTTTAAGCACTCCAGCGGTTCACTGACAACAGAAAGAAAAGAGGCGACCAAGGTATGATCCTCTATTTCCGCAAGGGAGCCAGAGTGACCGAGCTCTTGCTGGCGAAGGATACCCTGAGGCCGGGCATGCTTACAAAGGGTTACCTTTTCATGGTGATCGAGAGCGACGCCCGTGGACATATCGGGATCATGCCAAGCGAGCGGGAGCATTTCGATCTGGAGTGGATGGCAAACGCGGCCTTCTGGACGCGCGCGCGGCAGCTTTCTGACAGCGGGTGGGAGGCAGACGACTATCCGGAAGCGGTCATCCTCTTGAAGTACTACGAGGCGAGCGACACGGCAGAAAAGAAGAAACGTGCGCTCGAGCGAAAATATGAAAAAAGGCAGTCTCTTTGTGGGAAGATATACAAGCCAAGGATCTGCGTCGGATGTGGTCACCTGTTTCAGCCTAACACTGCGAGGCAGAAGTACTGCAGCATAGGCTGTCAGAAGCGGTATTGGCAGGAGGCGCACCGGCGTGAGAAGAAGGAGAAACAAGGATGACGGAGGAAGAGATTAGAGATTTCTTCGAGAAGCTGCGCAGCCAGCGGCAGTAACAGCCACTACAAAAGGCAACAGAGCCACGTGGTGGCTGTGGGGCGATCTGCGAGCTGTATCGGGAATGGATTGAGTACAGGATGAAGTAGTGGCTTTACCACTGCTTCATTTTGGCATTCTATTGACATCGACATAGGAGGGCATCAGTGAGAGTATTGGATTTGCTTCGACAGGTGTATAGGGAGATTGGGATGCTGGAGACGTCCCGCAGGCAGAAGGACATGATCATAGCGGACAATGCCGGTGTAAAGGCGATCCGGTACGATAAAGACAAAGTATCTGGCGGCCAACAGGGCGATCTGGCCGATGTGCTGCTTAATATCGAGAGGGAACGGGAGCGAATCAATGAACAGATTGCCCGGCAGCTGGAACGTGTCATGCGGCATCGGGCGGAGCTGTATCAACTCATGGAGAAAGTGCCTGATGGTCCGGGGAAGATCGCCGTACAGGAACATTATCTCTACCGTGTGCCGTGGGGGGTGGTGGCGGAGCGGCTGCATTATGGGAAGGATTATACAAGGAAGTCTGCCTATCGATGTGTAGAGCTATTGGAAGCCATATGGCAGAAAGAAGACCCGAAAAGCCCTGAGGAAAAGTGATATAATAGTATTGTGAAAATTATAAATTTGTGCATATGTGAAATTTTACATTCTTCACTATGACATTTAACCTAAAGGTGGTATTATAACTAATAATTACCTTGTGTGTATTTGTAATTATTAAAAAGAAGGAAGTGAATGCTATGCCCAACTGGGGAGAAGTTGCTGAGAAGTTAAAAAGCCCAGAAGAAATATTAGCTCAATTACGATGCCAATATTTAGGATTGATGAAAGAATATACAGGAAGAAATGTAATCGCCTATTATTCTGCGTTTATGCAAAAGCCAGGGATCTCTGCAACAGCTATTGATGACAATGACAAAAATGCGTTTATGCAAATGGTTGCTGGAATTTCCAAAGAAGAAAGAGAAAAAGGCGTTGATATTATCCTTCATACTCCTGGTGGTGATTTAGCAGCAACAGAATCGCTTGTATATTATCTAAAGGAAATTTTTGGAAATAACATTAGAGTGTTTGTGCCGCAGATGGCCATGTCTGCGGGCACGATGATTGCCTTGTCGGCTAATGTAATTATTATGGGAAAAGAGTCAAACCTTGGACCAATAGATCCTCAGTTTGGTGGGATTTCCTGTTACGGGGTTGTAGAAGAATTTGAACGTGCACTGCGTGATGTAAAAACTGACCCATCATCCGCAGTAATATGGGCTAACATCATCGGGAAGTATCACCCAACATTTATTGGAGATTGTGAAAAGGCTATCAATTGGGGCAAATCAATGGTAACGAAATGGTTGGCGGATAATATGTTTAGCCAGGAAGAAGATAAAGAGAAAAAGGCAAAACAGGTTGTTGAAAATTTGTCTAACCATGAAAAAACTTTTGCTCATAATAGGCATATTCATAGTACTGATCTAACAGATTGGGGCGTAAAAGTTAAGATGTTAGAGAATTTCCCGAAAGAGAAAAAAGGCGATTGTGAGGATTTACAGGATTGCGTCCTTACGCTACATCACATTTTTATGCAAACGCTGGCAATTACGAATATTTTAAAATTGATTGAAAATGGACATGATAGTATGGCCGTAAGAAGTAAAATCAATTAAATGGGGTGGTGGGTATAATGGATGAGACTGCAAAGAAAATTTTATATGATGCTGTAAAAAAGCTTAATATACAGAAAGGTCAAGGCTATGAATCTCCTGATGGAACTAAATTAAAAAAGGTTTCTTTATTAAAAGACGTACAGATAGAATATACCTTTAACACTCTTTCTTGTACAAAATCATAATTCTAATAGGAGCTTACAAAAGCGGGAGTAATACTCCTGCTTTTTTCGTGCCAGAAACAGAGGTGGTGAAGGATGTAATGGCTGAAGTGGTACTAACGGAAAAGCAAAAGAGACTGGTAGATTATTTTATAGAGACAGGCAATCAGACAGAAGCGGCCATTAAAGCCGGGTATTCAAAAAAGAACGCCCGATTCATTGCATCCAAAACCTTAGATCTGCCTTATGTGAAAGCGTTTTTGGAGAAACGTCTCAAGGAAATAGAGGAGAACCGCATTGCGAAAGCAAAAGAAGTGATGGAGTTTCTGACGTCTTCTATGCGCGGCGAAATCAAAGAGGAAGTCATCGTTGTGGAAGGAACTGGCGACGGCTGCAGCAAAGCAAAAACCATGGAAAAGCAAATCGGGGCTAATGATCGTATCAAAGCAGCGGTGCAGCTGGCGAAGCGCTACGGACTGGACAGGCCGGAAGATGCTGACGGTGAGGCACACATTACATTCAAGTTTGAAAGAGGCGGGGATGATGGAAATTAACGTAGCGGACCATGTGGGGCCTGCTTTTGATGCCGTCTTCCAAGACATCATTCATCACCGTCATACCCATTATTGGATGAAAGGCGGCCGTGGCAGTACGAAGTCCTCTTTTGTGAGTATCATGCTGCCTATCCTGCTTTTGCAAAATCCTAAGTGCCATGCGGTCGTACTCCGAAAAGTCGGGAACACCATCAAGACATCGGTTTATCCGCAGGTGTTATGGGGAATCGATGCTATGGGCCTTAATGGTTTGTTTTCCGCAAAGATTTCCCCGCCGGAAATCACCCTGAAGCATACGGGACAGAAGATTTATTTCATGGGCGATGATGATCCCATGAAGCTCAAGTCCATCAAGCCGCCATTTGGCTATATCGGTGTGGTGTGGTTTGAAGAATTCGACCAGTTCGCTGGTATGGAAGAAATCCGGAATCTGAACCAGTCTTTGCTTCGCGGCGGTGATAAATACTGGGAGTTCTGTTCTTTCAACCCGCCAAAGTCGAGAAACAACTGGGTGAATGAAGAACAGCTCTATGACGATGCGGACAGGCTGATACACCATTCCACCTATTTGCAGGTCCCGAAGGAATGGCTAGGCAGCCAGTTCCTGCTGGAAGCGGACAAGCTGAAGGGGAAGAATCTCAAGAGCTACGAGCATGAGTATCTGGGGAAGGTCACAGGGACCGGCGGCGCCGTCTTCGAGAATGTGGAGGATCTGCGCATGAGCAATGAGATGATTGCACAATTCGACAGGCTGCATTGCGGGCTGGACTTTGGCTTTGCAGTCGATCCGTTGGCTTTTGTTAAAATGCACTATGACGCCAAGAAGGAAGAGCTGTATATCTTCGATGAAGTATACCAGCAGAAACTCACGAATCGTGCTGTGGCGCAAATCCTGCGCGCCAAGCACCTCACGGCACCGATCATTGCCGACTCTGCAGAGCCGAAGAGCATTGCTGAAATACGTGACATGGGTTTCAACATTATCGGATGCCGCAAAGGACCTGATAGTGTAGCTTACGGCATCAAATGGCTGCAGGAAAGGCGGAAGATATACATTGATAAGCGCAGGTGCCCGAACACATACAGGGAATTTACCTGCTACGAATACGAGAGAAATCGTCAGGGGCAGTTTATTTCTGCCTACCCTGACGCGGACAACCACGCGATCGATGCCACGAGATACGCCTGTCAGAATGAAATGGCTAGGGCTAGAGTGAAGGTTTTAAGGAGGTGAGAACGTGGATTTAACCGTAGCTAGAAAAATGATACAGAAATATGTCACCGGTCACAGCGAATTCTTAAAGCGGGCCCTGACGGCTGACAGGTATTACGACAACCTGAATGATATCCTATTCGCTCCCAGCAGGCAGGAGAAAGAGGCAAAGGGCGATATCGAGAACCCCATGCGCACGGCAGACAATCGAATCCCCATGAGCTTTTACAGCCTGCTGGTGGATCAGAAGGTGTCTTACCTTTTTACTGCCCCACCTTTGTTTGATACACATAGCGATGACGTCAACAAGGTGATTACTGATACACTGGGAGGCAGTTATGCAAGCAGAATCCAAGAGCTGGCCACCAATGCATCCAATGCAGGGGTCGGATGGCTGCACTACTGGATAGATGAGAATGGGGAGTTCCAGTATGCCGTAGTACCCAGTGAGGAGATTATCCCGATTTGGTCGCCCAAATTGTCCCATGATCTGCTGGCAGTGCTCCGCGTGTATCGCGAGTACGATGATAACGGTGACGCCTACAAGGTTTATGAGTATTGGAATGACCGGGAATGTGAGGCTTATCGAATCCCGGAATCGGATGAAACGATGGATAGGCTATCCCCTTATAGCTGCTTTGCTGATTTTTACAATGCGGGATTGTCTGAAGCGGATAACCAGTTTATCCATAACTTCGGCCGGGTGCCGTTTATCCCATTCCGCAACAATCAACGAGCTACCAGTGATCTCAATAAAATCAAAAAGCTGATAGACGCTTATGACAAAACGTTAAGCGGTTTCATGAATGACCTAGAGGATATTCAAGAGGTCATTTTTATTTTGACCAATTACGGCGGGGAAGACCTAAACGAATTCCTGAAGAACCTGAAATACTACAAAACCATTTCCGTGGAATCTGCAGGTACAGGGGATTCGTCTGGGGTGTCCACTCTAAATATCGATATTCCGGTAGAAGCCAGGGATAAGATGCTGGAAATCACCCGAAAGGCGATCTTTACCATGGGGCAGGGGGTAGATCCGGAGCAGCAGGGACTGGATAAGACTTCCGGCGAAGCCATGAAATTCGTTTATTCCCTGCTGGAGCTCAAGGCGGGGCAGATGGAAGTCCAATTCCGCATGGGATTTGACGAATTGCTTCATGCGATACTGCAGCATTATGGGAGGGATACAGCAGGCATCGTACAGACATGGACGAGAACGTCCATTAAAAATGACTCTGACCTTGTGACCATGTGCAGCAATTCCGTGGGCATTGTGTCCAATAAGACGATCTTATCCCGCCATCCATTCGTGGATGACCCAGAAGCAGAAGCAAAACAGATCGAAAAGGAACGCAAAGAGCAGGATGCGCAGGCTGATCCCTATGGAGGGGATTTGGATGGCAAGAAAGATGACTAGTTTTTATTCCCTAACGTGGCAGGTGAACCACGGTAAAAACCGGAGGAGGATTTTATGAATCAGGAAGAATTATTTGCTGAATTGGGCATCGCAGCCGATAAAAAGGAAGCAGCGAAAAAAGCGCTGACTGCTTTCTTAGATGGTGCGTATGTACCAAAATCTCGTTTCAATGAGGTCAACGAGGAAAAGAAGACCTTAACCGCTACTGTAGCGGACCGTGACAAACAACTGGAAACCCTCAAAAAGTCTACAGGTGATCTGGACGCATTGAAGAACCAGATTAAATCCCTGCAGGATGCCAACAAGAAGGCACAGGAAGAAGCCGATGCGAAGATGAAAGAACTCCGTATCAATGACGCTATCAAACTGGCTATTGTGGACAAAGCGCAGGATGTGGACATTGTTTCCAGCTTGTTCGACAAGACCAAACTCATCCTTGGTGACGATGGAAAAATCACCGGATTGGATGAACAGCTGAAGGAACTGCAGAAGAACAAAGCATTTTTGTTTAAGCAGGCCGGCCCTAACCCGAAGTATGATCCCAAAGGCGGAAAAGGAAACCCCAGCACCAATCCATTCGCAAAAGATACGTTTAACCTCACTGAACAGGGAAGACTGCTCAGAGAAAATCCGGAACAGGCCAAAGCATTCGCACAGGCCGCCGGAGTAACCATTTAATCTAAAAGGAGACAAAACAAATGGCAGGAACTACTATTTCCGATATCATCGTCCCGGAACTGTTTAATCCATACGTAGTGCAGAAAACCATGGAGAAATCTGCATTTTTCAATTCCGGTATTATTACTAGAAGCCCGGCATTCGATGCCCTGGCAAGCGAAGCAGCACGTACTCACAACATGCCATTCTTCGAAGATCTGCAGGGAGACGCGGACAACATCGTAGAAGGGCAGACTATCGAAGCACAGAAAATCACATCCAAGAAAGATGTATCCACTACCATCATGCGCAGACAGAAATGGAGTGCTTCCAATCTGTCTGCCGCACTGGCTGGTAAGGACCCGATGGCCGCTATTGGCGACTTGGTAGCAGGCTATTGGGCTAGACAGTACCAGAAGGAACTCATCAGTATCCTTGCTGGCGTATTCGCTTCTACTTCCATGAAAGACCATATTCTGGATATTTCTGCACTGGAAGGGGAAGCTGCCAACATTTCTGCCTCTGCAGTCATCGATACCCTCCAGCTCATGGGCGATGCACAGGATCAGCTTTCCGCTGTGGTGATGCATTCTGCTACCAAAGCATATCTGAAGAAAAAGAACCTCATTGCTACCGAAAGAGATTCTACCAATGTGGAATTTGATACATACCAGGGCCGCCGTGTCATTGTAGATGATGGATGCCCAGTATCTGCTGGCGTATACACCACCTATTTCTTTGGTACCGGTGCTATTGCTTACGGCGAAGGTTCTCCGGTTCGTTTCGTGCAGACCGAAACCAAACGTGACCCGGATGACGGCGCTGGCGTAGACATGCTCTATAACCGCCGTTGCTTTATCATGCATCCACGGGGAGTAGCCTGGACCAACAAGAAGAGGGCCAATCCGGAATCCCCAACTCGCGCGGAACTGGCGGATGCCACCAATTGGAATCGTGTATATGAATCCAAAGCTATTCGCATGGTAGCGATGAAACACAAGGTCGGCTAGTCATGGATAAGCAGTCAGAGAATGAAGCATACTGGGCGGCTAGAGCCACTGCCTACGAGGAAGCGTGGCACAATCGTTGCCAGACTACCGTAGAGCGCGATCTGGCGGCGTATTATGAGCAGGCTCTGGCTGACATCCAAAGGGACATCGCTGCTCTGTATGGGCGCTTCGCGAAAGATAACAAACTATCTATGGCAGAAGCGCACAGACTGTTGACGGGCGATGAATATCGCGTCTGGCGGATGAGCATGGAAGAATACCTGCAGGGGATCGAGAACGGCAGCGTTCTGTCGGAGGAACTGGACACCCTCGCTATGCGAAGCCGCATTTCGCGTCTGGATAAGCTCTATGCAGAAACGCTGAAGGCTCTTGACCGGCTGGGACGCAAGACAGAAGACCGCATGACGGATTTTCTGATGGAGGCCTACAAGGATCGTTTCTACCACGGCATTTATGACGTGGCAGAACGGACGGGAATCATGAAGGCGAATGTCGCCATTGATGATGATACGGCACAAAAAATCGCCGCTGCTCCGTGGAGCGGAAAGTCCTATAGCCGGCGGATCTGGAAGAATGACCAGCAGCTCGGCACGGCCCTTCGCACAGTCGTGTCGAATGGGCTGCACCGCGGGCTGTCCGTCCCTCAGATGGCAAAAATGGTAGAAGACAAAATGCATGCCGGGCTCTCCAATGCGAGAAGGTTGGTACGGACGGAAATGAACTATGTTCAGAATCGTGCAGCCGCTGACAGTATCAAAGAGTCCGGCATGAAATACTACCGTTTTATTGCTACATTAGACAGGCGTACTTCTGCTATATGCCGGTCACATGACGGTCATGTCTATTCCATTGATGAATACCGCCCTGGTGAAAATGCACCACCGTTGCATCCGAATTGTCGTAGCACTATCGCTGGTAGTTTGCGAGACGTCTATAACGAAGATGGAACTCGAACAGCTAGGAATTACGAAAAGAAAACCATTCATGTTCCAAAGAATATGACCTATGGGTCGTGGTATAATACTTATATAGAACCTAGACTCGTGCCAACTGGCAAAGGGAAATGGCCTACTCGAAAAGATGGGACGATTATTGCTACCAAATATGCACAAAGTGCTCATCAGCAGACTCCAAGTAGAGGATTACCTAATAGCGTAGTAATGCACCAATCTAACAGAAATGACTTACAATACGATTTTGATTTTTATGATAGCAATGGTTTTATGGCGGTACAGATTCATTGCGGGCCACATGGAAATTCCAAAAAACATCCCTTTGGAGAAGTCGGAGAGCATATGCATATTTGGCAATGGAAGAAGAAACCTTCTGGTAAATGGGCGGGAAGCCCTGATAAAGGGAAAGAGCTTGGCGATAGGGAAAGAGAGTGGATGAAAAATGAGATTGAAGCTGCAGTTAAGCGAAAAGCAACTACGTGATGGGATGGAAAATTGGACACTGTATAATAATTCATTTTGGTATAAAGGAATTAGATATTCTGTTGAGCACGATCCGGGTGATTTAAGATACTATATTTGCGTATATGATACATTGAAAGATGAGGAATGTTGGGATTTTCCTGATTTTGAGGCCTTTATGAATGCTACATTCCTTGATGGACAGCCATTCAGAAGTCTTTTACCAGATTTGGATTGGGATGCGATGTAACCCTAAAAAACACTTGTTGAAAAGTGCTGGCGAACATGCTGGTCTGATATTAATGGCATAAACGGGGGGATTAATATGCCTGCAGACGCATTCGGGACTAATCTTGATATAGCAATGGCGGATTTAACTCGTGCAAAGACGGAATACTTAAAAGTATTCGGACAGCATTCTCTTGAGCGTGTTACATTATTGGATCCTGTACACCCTGTTGCAAGTGAGTATAAATTAGCAGCGAAGAAACTTTGGCGTGCGATAAAAACGAAGCAAGCAATTCCTCAATTTGATAAGGAAATTTGGGATACAGTGATATTTTAAACCAAAAGCACTTGCGAGTTGATAGAAAAGAAGTTGGTAGGAATCTGAGGTGAGATCATTGACACGCAGAGAGCTTATTGAGTATTTAGATGCTGCACAGGATTTAACATTTTCTTATAAAGGACATTGGTATTTCATTGGTGAAGTGTTTGACTCCAAAACAGGAGTTTACAATGATCCTACAGAATATACTTGTGGACGTGCAGATACTGATGATGACTACCGATATTCTTCTATTGATGAGGCATTGGCAAACTTTAAGATTATGGGTAGGCCTTTTAAAGATATTTTGCCAGATATAGATTGGTAAGCAAAAGCACTTGCGAGCTGCAGGTGCTTTTTTGATACCCTAGAAAGTAGGTGATGCGATGAAATATATTTCTCAAGAGGAAGCCAATGCGGCCATTTATGACAAAATCATGGAGGTCAAAGGGGATTATAACGGCATGGTAGAGGAATCGCCTATCATCAACGATACAAAGCTCCGAATGTACGTGGAGAAGTTTGTAGTGGATGTGATGGACTACTGCCACCGAGAGGATTTCCCTGATAGCCTGATTTATACGGCGGTGGAGCTTATTACTAAGTGGATGGATGCGGAGACTTCAGGAGAAAAAGCACCGCTGAAATCTCTGAAACAGAATGATACGGAATTTACCTTTGCGGTATCTGATGTATCTTCTACTGGAAATCCCCATGAAGCAGACTTCGAGAGTTTGAAACCAAAGCTGAACCGTTTCCGCAAGGTGGGAGGTAGGCAGCCATGGAATTCGTAGGAATGAAGCGGTTGCTGAAACAGTTTATGTACAATGACCGCATGACTGTGTCCAGACAAGTCGCTTCTTTGGATGCAGAGGGAGCTGACGACTATAGGGTTGAGGAAATCTATCACGAGATTCCCTGCCATTTGGGTAGCTACGAAATCAGCTTGACCGGGAAACAGTCCGATCGGGGCGATGTGTTGACACAAAAGCTCCGCATTGATTGTGACCCCCAGTATGATATACGGCCTAATGACATTCTGGCCATTCAGACGGCAGCGGAGCAGCAGTTTCTGCTTCGTGCCGGTAAGGCTTTGAACTATCCTACTCACAAGGAAATTAACGCAGAACGGGAAGGGGAGGAGGCCTGATGGGTGAAGAAATCACCGGCTTCGACCAGCTGGATGCCAAGTTGCAAAGCATTTTGGATCAATCACTGACTAAGAGAAACAAGTTCGTCGCGCAGCAGGCGGAGCTTCTGAACGGTCGTGTCAAGGACAACACACCGGTGGATACCGGTACGCTTCGAAACGGCTGGCATAGGAGCCGCGCCGCCAAGGGGGCTGCTACAGTTTACAACAATACGCATTATGCGGGGCACGTAGAATTCGGGCACCGCATACGAAAGCGCGGGGGCGGGTGGGTGAAGGATGAGAAGGGCCGCACGCGGTTCGTTCCCGGTGCGAAGATGCTTCATGAAGGATTGGCGGAAACGGAAAGGCAATTCAAAGCGGATGCAGAAACCATTATGGAGGATTTGCTCTCATGATTACCTATAGAAGTCTCAAGAAAACGCTTACGGCGTTACTAAAAAACAAATTTCCAGATTGTAAGGTGCACTTTGACAACGTTGAAAAGTCGGATGCGCCTTATTTTTATGTCGAAATGCAGCCCTACACATCTACGATGGATGGGGAAGGCGTATATCATGACCGCAATATCGAGATTGACATCCAGTATATTCCTGATGAGGACTTATTCGGACGGATTGACCGGATGAAGATTTATGATATTGGTCAGATTCTCGATTTGGCGATTCGCCCTGTCTTTTATGTAGAAGATAGAGCCATCACCATTCCGGAAGCCGAAACCACTGTCCATGATGAAGTGCTGCATTATATTTTCCGGTTACAGTTCACGGACGCTGACATGAGTCAGGAAGAATTTGAACTGATGGAAGAGCTGACGCTCAATTTAAGGAAGGAGTAACAATATGGCAAATGAAGCTGAAGTTTTTGGATTGCCACAGGTACTGATTGATTTTAAAACCAAGGGAACTACGGCCATCAAGCGCAGCGCTCGAGGCATTGTGGCGATGATCCTCAAAAATGAGGAAACTGATGTCAGCAAGTACTACAAAATCAACGATGTTTCTGACATTCCAGATGAAGGACTGACTGCGGAAAACGTAGATCTGATTAAAAAGTGCTTGCTGGGGACACCGCTTCGCATCCTGGTATATACTCTGCCAAAAGCAGACATCTCTGAACCAACTCAGGAACTGGCCGGTATCCTTGCAAAACTGGAAAGCGTAAAATGGAATTATCTCTGCTATCCGAACAGTACTGAACAGGAGCAGCAGGATATCGTTTCTTGGATCAAGTCTGAACGCGGAAACAAGAGAAAGACTTTCAAGGCTGTGGTAGCTAATCAGGCAGCGGACCATGAAGGCATCATCAATTTCTGTACCGGCGGCATCAAGGTAAAGACTGATACCGATTCCAAGGGAAAGCCGGTGTATACCACCTACACTGCTCTCCAGTACACCGCTCGTATCACCGGTATTTTGGCCGGCCTTGCGCTTGACCGTTCTGCCACCTATTTCAAGCTGACCGAAGTCGAAGAGGTAGAACAGTATGAAGATATCGATTCTCTTATTGATAAAGGCCAGCTGCTTCTCTTTGATGAACAGGATGGGGATGGAGTCAAGATTGCCCGTGCATGCAATTCTCTGACTACCTTCACCACTGATAAAGGCGAAGATTTCCGCTACATCAAAATTATGGAAGCGGTCGATATGATTACCGATGATATCCGTGATACGTTCAAGAAGTACTATGTTGGCAAAGTCATCAATGACTATGACCATAAAATGCTCTTCATCACCGCTATTCTGGTGTACTTCGATGAAATCAAAGGCAATGTTATTGACCGTGACGGCAATAACACGGTAGATATCGATGAACAGTATCAGGCGAATTATGCTAAGCTCCACGGGGAAGATACATCCACCATGACGGCTATGCAGATTCGTCAGTACAATACAGGTACTAATGTGGTACTGGCTGGCAGTGTGAAGCCAGTCAACGCCATGGAAGATCTGAAAATTGTATTTGCTATGTAATGTAGGAGGCAATGAATAATGGCTAGAGCTGCAGAAGATGTGAAATACAGAGGCCGCCGTCGCTGGAACGGCTCTCATGGCAAAGTATGGTGGGATGGGGAACTTCTCTTTGAAATTGAATCCTTTGAATGTAAGGTAACGGCAGACCGCGAGGATGTGCTGATTGGCAATTCCAAAGACTCCAAAATCGTATCCCTCACCGGTTCGGGTACGCTGACAATCAAGTCTGTCATCAACCGCAACATTAATGCCTATCTGGAGGAATGGAAAAATGGCCATGATCCGAGAGCTACGCTTGTGGGGCTGCTGGATGATCCGGATGCCGTAGATGGACAGAAGGAACGCGTGTCCATTGATAACGTATTCTTTAATGAGCTTGCCCTGATGAATTTCAAGAAGGGTGAAGTGGTCGAGAAGGAATTCCCATTCGGATTCACTCCTGAGGACGCGAAATTTATTGAAACAGTAGAATAGCGAGGTATGAGAATGGCTGTAAGTATTGAAGAGCTGATCGAAATGAAAGAAGCCGTAGCAGCGGCGAAGAAAGAAAAGTATGACATGGAAACATCCATCGGCGTCATCACGGTAAAGAAACCGACGGCAGCGATGGTGCTCGAATCCAAAGCTACGGAGGGGGATGGAGATGCGTATCTCGTGCTGAACTGCGTAGTATCCCCGAATCTGAAAGATGCCAAGCTGCAGGAGGCCTATGGGTGCGTGGAACCGACGGATATTGTGCGTAAGCTGTTTGATGCAGGTGAAATGACTCGGATCGCCGTGGCTATTCTTGACTGTGCAGGTTATAACAAAAACATCGTGCGAAAGGTTCACGACGACGCAAAAAACTGATTGAAGGGAACTGGGAGGCTGCCACGGCGGCCTTTTTAGTTTCCCATGGTCATTCTCTCTCTTATTTCTTCTCACTGTCGCCGGTCGAGAAGATTTTCTGCCATGCGGCTATGGAGGCAGAGGATGAGAGGGCGGCCAAACTGGCCGCAGTAGGCATGACAAGGCAGGTGATAGGATGAGCCAGTATGTATTGAGCGCTACGCTTGAGATGCGGGATAAGATGACGGCTGCTATCAAGACCGCGAAGAAAAACGTCTCTGGGTTTAAAACTTCTGTAGTGGGTTCGCTGTCGGCGGTCGACCGGCTGACGACGGCCAATGGCAGACTGGCGGCATCTGCTGTCAAGTCTGCGGCCGAAATCAAGAAGACCGCCAGCGCACTTTCTGGGATCAAGGGAAATCATCGGGCGGCAGTATCCGTGACGGATAAGGCAACGCCTGCGATTACCCGGATCAGGAACCAGATGAACAGTATCCGTTCGAAAGAGGTAGCTATTAACCTAGTACAGAAGGGCGGCAAGCTGAAAAGCAGTCTTGATGGGCTTGCTTCTGGCATGCTTATGAATACTTCGCTGCAGATGCTTGGTGGTGCGGGAGTCGGCTTTGGTATTTATAATACTGTGAAAAGCTACATGGACTTCGAGCAGACCATGTCCGGCGTCAAGGCGATTTCCGGTGCTACAGACGAAGAATTTCAGAAGCTCACGGCGTCTGCTTTGGAGATGGGGGCGAAAACGAAATTCACCACGACAGAGGCGGCGCAGGCGCTCACTTATATGGGCATGGCGGGCTGGAAGACTGAGGAAATGATCGGCGGTCTTCCTGGCATCATGAATCTGGCTGCCGCCTCTGGCGAAGACCTGGCTTCGGTATCAGACATCGTAACGGACGCTATGACGTCTTTTAAAATGGGAGCTGATGAAGCAGGGGAATTCGCTGACGTGCTCGCTGCAGCGGCTGCCAATTCTAATACCAATGTCGGAAAGATGGGTTACACATTCAAGTATGTAGCGCCGCTTGCGGGGGCTCTTGGCTATAACATCTAGGACACGGCGCTCGCTATTGGCGCAATGGCAGACAGCGGTGTCAAAGGGGAGCAGGCCGGCACGTCGCTTCGTGCATTGATGACTCGTCTGGTATCGCCGACAAAAGACGTGAAAGAAGCGATGGCGACACTGAGCCAGCACATCGACGGCGGGTTCTCTGCCATCGACACGACAACAGGGAAGATGAAACCGCTCCGGAAGATTCTGCTGGATTTGCGAAAAGGTTTCAAAGGCCTCGACGAAGCCACGCAAGGTAAAGTTGCCTCTGATCTTGCCGGGCAGGAAGCCATGTCCGGTTTACTGGCTATCGTCAACGAATCGGATGACAAGTTCGAACGGCTGACGAAAGCCATCGACGGTTCACGCGGTGCCGCGGATAAGATGGCAAAGACTCGCCTGGATAATTTGGCGGGCGATCTGACCTATCTTTCAAGCGCATGGGACGGGCTGACGAAAAACCTGCTGAGTGGCCACGTATCTAGCGGCCTTCGCGATTTGGCGCAGGAGGGTACGAAGCTCTTAAATCGGTTCAATGAAAATATCAAGGACGGGCTGGATTTTGGTGACGTATTTGATATAGTCGGGACGCTCGTCGTCGATCTGAAGAACAAGTTCCTGCAGCTTGATGGCGTAGGCTCCGTTCTAGCCGGCGGGGCGCTGGCCGGGGCGCTCTATAAGATCGCAAAGTTGACGAAGAACGGCGTCGATGCTGTCTCAAATGTGCTGCATCCTAAGACTGGAGGCATTGCCGGTGGCAGGAACGGTGCATTAAATGACATGGTGGTGTCTGCCAACACAGTTATCGTCAATGGTACGGTAAGCTCTGGCGGCACAGGCATCGGCGGAGCTGGCTCTATCCCCGGTACAAAAGCGGATGGGAAGATTGATGCAGGGAAAGCCACCCGGTACGGAAAAATCTTCGGACGCGTCATGATGGGCGCTGCTCTTGCCACTTCTGCTTACGAGGTCTACCGGGCAGCGCCGGAAGAACGTGGCGCTGCAGCCCTAAAGGCGGGCGGCTCACTTGCCGGCATGTATGCCGGTTCCAAAGCTGGCGCGCTGGCCGGCGGGGCCATCGGAGGTGCTTTCGGCGGCATAGGGGCCGTTCCCGGCGCACTGATAGGCTCGATTATCGGTGGACTGGGTGGCAGCGTTTTCGGCAACTATATCGGGAACGGTCTTGCTAATGGCACTTTTGGCGCAGGCCGTCTGCAGTCTATGAAGGAAGCGACCATGTATCGGGACAATGCGTCCCGCGGTATGACCTACGAGGACTATGACGACATCACTAAAACCATGGAGCAGGCAACGGAAGAACGCTCGAAGGTGATCGGAGACTTGTGGAATAACGTCTGGGAAGGACTCAAGGCGCACGGACAGGAAGCCGTCGAGTCCATCAAAGGACAGTGGAGCGATGCAGCGGGCTGGTATGACGCTTCCGTCTGGGATCCTATTGACGCTAGCGCAGGGACTACGGGAGCTGACATCGGATCCGCGTTTACGGATGCGTGGAGCACAGTGCAGGGTGCATGGAGCGGCGCAGCAGCATGGTTTGAAGCAAACGTCATGGCACCGATTTCCTCTAAAATTTCGCAGATTTCTGCCAGTGCTATGAGTCATTACTCTTTTGGAAGCGATGGCACTGTGCGTGTCGGTGACAGCGTGCCGATGGACGCCGTAGGGGATATGCATTTCTCTGGCGGTTTGGCGCAAATCAATGAACACGGTGGCGAACTCATCGACCTGCCGCAGGGCAGCCGGATCTATCCTGCGGGGAAAACAGCACAGATCATTTCCCGTGAAGTACAGAATTCGACCGCATCTGGGAACTCTGTCATGGTTACGGGAAATACGTTCGTTGTGAGAAACGAAGCCGATATGGACAAAATCGCTTATACCATCATGAGAGCCCTCGAACAGGGCTATGCAAACTACGGAGGTGCGTAATGAAAGCATGGGGAGCACTTGGTACCGCGTTAAATATCGCCTCCGCAATCTTAGGCGGAGGCAGCTCAAAGCGGCAGATCATTCTTTCTTGTGAAACAGAAAAAGTCACGCTGCCTGTTACGCCGCGTGTATACGAGGTATCTACCGGGCAGGGGAATAAGGTTGTCAACGTCGAGCAGGTAGGCGAGGCACTCGTCTTTGGGCTGCCTCAGGCGCAACGGATTTCTTTTCAGTGTTTTTTCCCAGTTTCGGTACATGACTACCCCTTCGTAGTTGGGGATGCACTCGAACCGTCTTTTTTCGTCGAAAAACTAAGGAAGTGGAAGGAAAGCAGAAAGCCTGTCAGAATCATTATCACTGATTCGCCGGTCAACCTTATGACCGGTATCATGAAATTCGATTACAAAGAACAGGATGGAAGTCGGGATATCTACTACGCTTTGACTCTCACTGAGTACAAGGATCTGAATACGCCACTTGCCAACAACAATAAGCAGGTAGATAAGACCACGGGCTTGAAAGACAGACCATCGCCAGACAAAAAAGCAGATTCGGCAGCTAAACTGAAAAAGGCGAAGGATGTGGTGGACGTGGCCAAGAAATGCTACGGGCAGGCCAATAAATGGCGTCGTATTGCCCAAAGCAATGATCTGAAAGATTTGGCTATCAATAACGCTGATAAGATTGGCAGGTTGATCATCAAATGATTGTCAAGCACGAATACATAACGACTGATAGTGATGGGAAAAAGACTCAGCATGTAGATGACATCACGCAGCTAATCAGCCGCATCGAGTGGTCCGGGTCCCGTTTGCAGGCAGCCCGCCGGCTGGTATTTGATGTAGTGCAGGACTATCGAGATCCTAACCTACCTAATCATCCATTGGATAATGGCGATACGGTATATGGGTACGATGAGGACGGCACGCTTCGATTCCATGGGCATATATTTCATCTGGAGCGGGACGTGCAGGCGTCCAAAGTCTCGGTCACTGCCTATGACAATTTGTTTATCCTAAATAAAAGCAAAACTACACGTAAATTTACAGACATGACTCCTGAAAGTATCACAGAGTTGGTTTGTAATGAACTGGGAATCGAAACGGGCAATATCCTTGCTACAGGGACGCCCGTTTCTTTCATTGCTGTCAGGAAATCTGGCTATCAGATTATTCTCATGGCGTATACCGAGGCGGCGAAGCAAACCAAGAAGAAATATGCCTTGCTGATGAATGGCAGTAAGCTGGATGTAGTCGAAAAGGGGACTCTCATCGAGGACTACGAAGCCAATGGGTATACCAATGTGTTGAATGAACGGTTTGCCGAAAGCATTGAAAACATGGTGAATCAGGTCGTGATCACTGATGCAGAGGGGAATGCCACCGGCTATCAATCCGAAGATGACCAAATCAAAAAATATGGCTTGATACAGGATGTATATAAGACCAATCCAAAAGCCAATGCGCAGCAGGAAATCGAATCGTTGCTAAAAGGCCCTGATAGAACCGGCACCTTAGATATGCTGGGCGATTATCGGGTGGTAGCTCCCTATTCCATTGCCGTGCAGGAGCAATATTTCAAAGGCCAGTTTTGGATCAAGAGCGATAGCCATATCTTTGAGAATGGTCTGCACACCATGAAACTGGAACTGGAATTTGAAAACATTATGACCAAAGAGGAGGCGGGAGCCAATGGCGGATAAAATTCCAACTATCGAGCAGTCGGCCAATCGCATGATCGGGTTGATGCACCAGGCAGGGAAAGACGAGCAGGTGCAAATGGCTCAGATGGGTATCGTGCGATCGCCGCCTCCTGATATCGCTATTGATGTCAACACTATCCAGCTCCACAAGGAAGATGTTTATATCTCCAGATACCTCATGCCCGGTTATACCAGGCACATGGTAGGCGAGACGTCCTATCGTGGCGGTGGTGGCGGTTATGCGGAATACG